>Ga0163153_10001944_pt1 | contig 31563 bp, 27 predicted proteins | sample OliLakLV19MP6IB1_FD_148629 | JGI IMG/M metagenome (GOLD analysis project Ga0163153, IMG submission 148629) | Freshwater microbial mat bacterial communities from Lake Vanda, McMurdo Dry Valleys, Antarctica - Oligotrophic Lake LV.19.MP6.IB-1 | ecosystem: Environmental > Aquatic > Freshwater >...
CGGGCGTCCGCCGGCCGCGCGCCCACTGCTCCAGTTGCTGGCGTTCGGGATCCGTCAGCTGCAGGGACGGGGCGATGCGCATGGGCAGGTCCTCCTCTGGAGGAAGAGTATACACGTACGGCATAATTAGTAAAGCTATTTATGTATCACTTCATTAGGAAGCCTATTCGCCTACTTTTAGTCGACGATCACGAAGTGGTCCGTGTCGGCTTGCGAACGGTCTTGCACAATCGCCAAGGCATTACCGTCGTCGGCGAGGCAGGATCCAAGGCAGCTGCAGTACAGGCGGTCAAGCGGCTCAAACCGGACATCGTCCTGATGGATGTCCGACTCCCGGATGGCTCCGGGGTTGAAGCGGCCCCTGACATCTTCGGCGGGCATCCCGCGACACGCATCATCTTTCTCACTTCCTATATGAATGGTGATTCCGCACGGGCAGCCATGCTGGCAGGCGCACAGGGATATGTCGTCAAGACTATCGACTCTGACCAGCTGATTCGATCGATTCTTGGCGTTTCCAACGGGCAATCGATGTTCGATCCGGTCCTTACCCAGCAGGCGTTGAGTAGGAATGCTGGGTCGGTTCAAGCCCGTTCGGAGCGGAAACCATCCCTCGCTCCTCAAGAAGAGCGCGTCCTGGCGCTGATGGCGGAAGGTTTGACGAATAAGGAAATTGCCGTCTCGATGCAACTCAGTGATAAGACGGTCAAGAACTATGTCGCCAACATGTTCCAAAAGCTGCAGATCTCACGACGTGCGCAAGCCGCCGCCTACTTCGTGAAACGTCAGGTCTGACGAGGCACCGGCGGCGCAGAGCGTGAAACGTGAAGCGTCTCTCGACAAGCTCGGGACGCCCTGAGCCCGTCGAAGGGCGTATCTCGTGTAAGAGTTTTAGGTTTCGAGTCGCTAGTGTCTAGTTTTCGGAGCTGTTTCCGGTCAACCTGAAACTTGAAACAAGAAACTTCGAGCCCGAATTCGAGAGAGCCACACGGCCCTATGTACACCTCCCCATCGCTGTCGATAGGCTTCGATACGAACAATGACGAATTGTTTGCCCGCTCACGTGGGAGATGATACAGTTCAGAAGTATTTTCTGGAAGGCACGCCATGTGAGGAACCGAGGTCCGGAATCATCCACCGAAGCCGAGGTGCACAATGTCATCCATCCTTGTCGTCGACGACGAAGACCAAATCCGCCGGTTGATTTGCCAAACATTAGAGGGGGCCGGCTATCACGTCACGGAAGCTCGTGATGGGAAGGAGGCTCTCCGTCTGTATCGGTTAGCTCCAGCAGATCTGGTCATTATGGACATTCTCATGCCCGATCAGGATGGTCTGGAGACCACCGTCGCATTGCGACAGGAGTCTCCCGATGTGAAAATCATTGTGATTACCGGTGGCAGCGACATGATTGGCATCCTCAATTATCTCGATGTGGCGACAATGTTGGGCGCCCACCGCACGCTTCAAAAACCTTTTGAGATGAAGACCCTCCTCGAAACCATCCACGCTGAATTACAGGCTCCTAGCCCACAGGCGGCGTATTCGCTTCGCGCCCAAGAATCGTAAGAGCGAAGATCTGAAACGTCGGATGGCCGCGGGCTGTTCCTCCACAACCATTCGGATTCACGATTCACCGTTCATGGATTGCAGATGGGGAAGAGGCGAGCTTGACCATCGGTCGGAGAATCGCTAAGGTGAGGAATTCGTTGGGGCCATAGGCCTGAGCACTGAAGGGAAAGGATCCGCGAATATATGTCTCGTCTTCATAGGGAGCCACAATCACGGCGGCGCGGAACGGATCCTGTGCATCCCTTGGTTGGCGTGTTAGGCGGAAGCAAGTCTGATTTCCCGATCTTAGAAAAAGCCACTGCCATTCTGACGGATCTCGGGGTTCCGCACGAATTGATGGTCGTCTCTGCGCATCGAACCCCGGATCGCTTATTCTCGTATGCAGAGCAAGCTCCCGGCCGGGGGATCGAAGTGATCATTGCCGGCGCGGGAGGAGCGGCACATCTTCCCGGGATGCTGGCAGCGAAGACGCATCTGCCGGTTATCGGAGTTCCGATCCCGACGGAGCATCTTCGCGGGCTGGACTCGCTCCTCTCCATCGTGCAAATGCCGAAAGGGATTCCGGTCGCCACGGTGGCCATCGGCGGGGCGGAAAATGCCGGATTGCTTGCCGCACAAATTTTAGCAGGCCGGTATCCAGCGATTGCCGCTCGCGTGAAATTGTTCCGCCAAACACAGACGGACGCGGTGCTCCGGTCTCCTGAAGCAAAGGGGCTGGTGACTGGAACGAAAGGTCCGGGCCGTCCGAGCCGACAATCGTGATGGCGGGCGTTATTGCACCTGGATCTGTCCTGGGCGTCCTGGGCGGTGGACAATTAGGCGCCATGTTCACCGTTGCAGCATGCCGCCTCGGGTATCACGTTGCTGTCTGGGATCCAGATCCAGAAGCGCCGGCTCATCGTGTTGCCACGCACAGCTTCCCCTTTCCCTTCACCGACCAGCAGGTTCTGACGCGGTTTGCCGATCTGGTCAGTGTCGTGACCTACGAATGGGAAAATGTCCCGGTGGAACTCTGTCGCGCGCTAGAGCAGCGGAAGCCGGTTCGTCCCTCGAGTGCCATCCTGAGTGTGATTCAAGATCGCATCGCGCAAAAAAACTTCTTGGCCACCAACGGATTTTCAGTTCCCCCTTTCGTCAGCCTGATTTCTCCCGATCAATTGTTGTCGACGGTCAGACAGGTTGGGTTTCCCGCTCTCTGTAAAACAGCAACAGCTGGCTATGACGGCAAGGGGCAGTGGAGAATTTCCCACGCGTCCGATGTTCGGGAGGTGGAACAAGCTGTATTGGAATCCGCTCGCCCAGGCATGCAGTGGATCGTGGAGTCGTTGGTGCCGTTTGAACGGGAGCTTTCAATCCTGGTGGCTCGTGGATCTGACGGACAGAGTTGTACGTATCCCATGGTTGAGAATGAACATGAAGAAGGAATTCTTCGAACCACCATGGTGCCGGCGCCGGGATCGTCGACTGTGGCCGACCAAGCCGCAGCGCTTGCCATTCAGGCCGTCGATCGTCTGGAAGGTGTCGGAGTATTTTGTCTCGAATTGTTTCATCTGCCTACCGGGGAATTGCTCATTAACGAGATCGCTCCGCGGCCTCATAATTCAGGCCATTACACGCTCGATGTGTGCAGTGTGTCTCAGTTCGAGCAACAGGTTCGTGCGATCTGCGGGATGCCGCTTGGTGAAGTGCGTCTGCTGAGTCCAGCCGTCATGCTGAATCTTATCGGAGACGATGCTGTATCCCTCATGAAGGGTGAAGGATGTCGTACGTTGCTGGATATTCCTGGTGCGGTACTCCATCTCTACGGCAAGCATGTCATTCGTCCCCGCAGAAAGATGGGACACGTGACGTTCTTCGGAGAGACGCTCGGCCTCGCTCTCGATCATGCGAAGCAATTCCGTGATGGCCTTGCAAGCGGCTCCACCCAGTCTGTCTGATCTCTTTCATTCCGCTGTCCCGTTACTATCCGACATCAACCGACAGGATGTTGTCAGCAGGGCCAACCGTCTCTTAAGCCGTATACCTAATTAACTCCGATCTGTGAGCCGTTTTTTGGTCATTCTGCATCGTTCTATTTTGTGACTCGTTGCAGAGAGATGAACCAAATAGTTCAGTTCCTCATGCAAAGGCCAAGGGAAAACCGCGGGGTTCGCTCTGTTTTAATATCGGTACAGGACTTGCTCCACTCCTAGCGGGCTGCGGGAAAGCCAGCCGCCACAAAAAACCATAGCTCGATCAAGAGTTTCAGGTTTCGAGTTTCTAGTTTCAAGTTACTCGTTTCGGATTGCTGAAATTTCGAGATCGAACTTGAAACCTGAGACTAGAAACCAGCAACTCCATTCCTGATCGACGCGGTTGCACGAACAGGAGACCATACAGATGAGCAGTCTTGCCGTATCTTCTGAAAACCATGTTGAATTGCCCTCGGCGGATTCGGGTCACGATAGTACAATCTCACGTTCTCGATATCTGGTGCTTCAGTCGTTGGTCGGCATCATGTTGGCGTACCAGTTATTGTCCGGAGCGGAACTCATCGCAAGTCGCCCTGCGATCGTGGTGATTGTCATTGGCTTGGTGGCGATGGTCCTCTGCTTGTGGTATGTGCCGAATACGATCCTGCAGGCTGCGTGGTTCAGCGGGACTGTGATCGGCATCGATACGGTGCTCGTGACCGGGACTATTTATCTGTCGGGTAATGCTCGGTCGGAACTCTATCTGTCGTATTTCGTGCTCATGCTCATTGCGGCCTCGGTACGGCGACTCTCCCATGTTATTGGATTATCGTTGTTGCTCTGTGCCGGGTATGGCGTCATCCTCTATCAGGGGATTGTACAAACCGGCTCTTTGTCGCCCGGGCATCTGCTTGGAGTCCCGGTGTTGTTGGTGATGGCGACCTTCTATGGACTTGCGCTGCAAACGATCGGGGCTGAACGGCAACAAAAAGCACAATTGTTGGGGAGTATCGAGGCGTTGAGAGAGGCTGAGCAGGCCCTGAAATCGTCGCGCGACCAGTTAGAGGTTCGTATCAAGGGGCTCAAGGGCGATCTGGTACGGGCGAATGAGCATGTTCGCCAGGAGAAGAAGGAACGAGAAGGCCTCGAGCAGCAATTACATGAAGTGCAGAAGATGGACGCGATCAGTCGGATTGCGGGAGGGGTTGCAGAAGAACTCAACCATCTTGTGTCGGTGATCGGGAGGCAGACTGGTGTGGTTCTTTCCCATCTCAAGGCGAACGATCCACTATACGGGCCGATCGACGACATATTTCGAAGTGGAGGAAAGGCTGCCGCATTGACCGCTCAACTGGCTGAGTTGGGTGTTCATACCGGCCATGTGAGACAGGTCCTTTCTGTCAAGACTGTGTTGGAGGAGATTCGTGACGCGATGAGAGGATTGCTGCCGCCATCCGTAGATCTCAGCATGGTCATTCAAAATGCGCCGATGGAAGTAGAGGTCGATCGTGAGGGCCTTGATCAAGCGCTACTTCATTTGGCGGTGAATGCTCGAGATGCCATGCCGCAAGGGGGTCGGCTTCGCATTGAAGCGAAACAGCTATCCCATGGGCATGAGGGGGTGTCTGTGAATGGAACGGGATTGCATCGCTCCACGGTGTTGATTGAAGTGAGCGATACCGGAAGTGGAATGAGTCCGGAGACCAAGTCGCACATGTTTGAGCCATTTTTCTCTACAAAGGAAATGAATATGGGACTGGGGCTTACCGCAGTCTATGGCATGGTGAAGCATAGTGCGGGCCAGGTCGATGTGGTCAGCCAGCCTGGCAAGGGTACCGTCGTGCGGGTGACGCTGCCACTCGCAGGACAGGGTCGGCCGCTTGCCCCGTCAGCTCTGGCACATGGTGCAGCCAAAAGGCAGGAAACGGTTTTGTTGGTAGAGCCAAATGAAATCGACCGCAAGCTCGCGCTCTCGACATTGTTGCGACATCGTTATCAGGTCTTGGAGGCGAGCTCATCCGTGGAAGCCTTGCTGCTCGCACAGCAACACCCTGGAGTCGTCCATCTGGTCGTGAGCGATCTTATGATGCCGGAGATCGGGGGACGTGAATTAGCCGGACGGTTGTTGAAGCAATATCCGACGATGAAGGCGCTCTTTATTTCCGGATTTGACGACGAGACCATGGTGTCTCATCGCCTCAACCCGCGGTATCTCTTGAGGCGCCCCTATCGACAAGCTGGATTGGTCGAAAAAGTGCGTGAGTTGCTGGATGTATGAGAACGGGGCGGTTGATTTGGTTTGTTTGGTTCATTTGGTTTATCTGGTTAGTTCCGCTCAAGCAAATAAACTAGACAAACCAAACAAACCAGATAAACCGGGTTAGTCGCCCCTGCGGCCTGGCGCAAAGAAAGGGACGTCCGGGCGTTTGAACAGGCCAATCAATGCCATTCCAGCGAGAAACCCGCCGATATGGGCAAAGAATGCAACGCCGCCATCCTCGCTCCCGATGCTCATCCCTCCACTCAGCAGTTGCATCACGAACCACATGCCGAGGACGATTGCTGCCGGTACCCGTGTGGCGCCCAGGGCGGGCATCATCACCAGCACTTTCGCTCGTGGGAACAACAACAAGTAGGCGCCTAAGATGCCCGAAATGGCGCCGCTCGCTCCCACCATCGGAATCGATGATGACGGATCGGTTAGGGCGTGGCTTAAGGCAGCGAGAATTCCGCATGTGAGGTAGAACGCGATATACTTTGCATGCCCCATGGCATCTTCGATGTTGTTTCCGAAGACCCAGAGGTACAGCATATTCCCAATGAGATGCATCCAGCCCCCATGGAGAAACATGCTTGTGATTAACGTCGCGTATGCGGGGATAGCCATGCCCGTCTCAGAAAGGTCGGCTTCCCCAAACACAAGGGCTGGGATTGCTCCGTACTGAAAGACAAATGTCTCTCCTGGGCCGACGGGAAGACTGGCCTGGTAGAGAAAGACGAGGGCGCAGGCCACGATCCAAGCAATTGTGATGATTGGCGGGCGTTCGGTGGGGTTGTCGTCATGTAGAGGGATCATGGAGCCCTAAGTAGGTGAAGCAGAGTGATATTTGGTGTGTTTCGTTTGTTTGGTTAAACAAGACCAACTAAATAAACAAAACAAACCAGATGAACCAAATCAACCAGGAGGCCTGCGACGGTTGATGATCGATCGAGGAAGCGCCGGGTTATCCGGCAAGGAGCCATCGGGCCCAAGGGGAACGGAAAACCCTGCGGCGTGTGTATGGCCTCCACCGCCGAACGATGAGGCGATGGTTCCTACGTCAGCTCCGTCCTCTCGCGAACGCATGCTGTAATAGCGGCGTCCATCGCGATCATGCCAAATGACGCAGAACGGATGTTCGGCAGACAAGCGTTCACCGATCTGACTCGTCAGGACTGCACTTTGGACCGATGGAACGACGGCTCCCTGAAAGTCGCTTAACATCGCTTGGGCCGCAAGTTTACTCACGAGCTCGCTTTCGTAACGTAGGATGGCACGGCCTTCCTGTTCCAATTCCTTCTGCGTGAAGTGATTCCAGAGATGGTAGTCGAATGGATAGGAGGCGACGGCCGCATTAATTTCACGACTGGATGGGAGCGTCCACGTCCAAAGATCTTTGTCTTGGATATAGTCAAGGAGCCACGGAATCGGCTGATCGTGGGCCCATTCCCAGGCCAGGACCGCTCCGGATTTCTTCATGTCAAAGTACGCATAGGGAAGATCGGCGAGGGCCTTCTCCGCGGTGATATGATGATCGAGCACGAGGAGGGCCTGCGTCTGAGCCGCCATAGTTTCCAGCGTTTCGCGGGCATAACTGAAATCCACGATAACGACTCGTTCGTTTTGAAGTTCTGTAGGAGGAGGATTCCCGTGTTTCACGGGTATAAACCGAGCTGCTGGAAATCGATTCCAGATCGCCCAAGCGGCGCCGAACCCATCGGCGCATTCGGCGTGATAGAGCACGACAGTGGGAGAATCGGAGAATGGGTGTTGTGCGCGAGAACCGGCCATCGCAGGGAGCATACCATGATGAAGCGTCGAGACTAAAGCGGCTTCGAGCGGAGTTGATCAGAGGGCGTTGAGACGGTCGATCAGCTGACGCAACCGGCTCGCACTCCGTCGATTGGAGGTAAAGGTCAGCCGTGGTAGTTCTCGTAGACCGGGCTCGTCGAGCTCTTCGGGGAGCGCCCCACGCAATTCGAAGGTGCCCTCGGATAACAGATCGCCAAACGTGTCATGAAGGTCGGCCACCTGCTCGGGGGGAATGCCCGTTTTCAGCCGCATGACCAAGAGCCGGCCCACATAGCGAATGGAATGGAACCGGCGATAGAAACCTCTGATCTCATCGATCGCCTCGTCTATGGACGTGGTGATTTTGAACAAGCTGAGATCTTCATGATTAATAAGCCTACGGGCCAACAGTTGGCGTGTGATGAAGGTGTACCAATCGTCCCAATAGTCGCAGCCTAGAGCCTGGAGGCACACGATCGGCTGAGGATCGCTCTTGCCGGTTTGGGCGAGGGTGAGAATCTCAAAGCCTTCATCATGTGTCCCGAAGCCGCCGGGGAACAACGCAATAGCGTTGGCCTCTTTCTGAAAGATGAGTTTGCGGGTAAAGAAGTATTTGAACGTGACGAGCTTGGGGTCATCGGCGATCGTGGTATTCGGGCCCTGTTCGAAGGGCAGCATAATATTCACCCCGAAGCTATTCTCGCGTCCGGCGCCCTCCTGACATGCGCGCATGATCCCATCGGCGCCCCCGGTAATGACCATGAACCCTTCCTCGACGATCCGACGGGAAAATTGGAAGGCCATCTGGTAGTTGGGATCGTCCGAGTCGGTGCGAGCCGAGCCGAAGATGCTGATCTTGCGCCGATCGCAATAGCCATGGAAGACCCGGAAGGCATGACGCAGTTCTTTGACGGCGCGATTGACGATCTTGAGATCCAGGATGTCTAGATGAGAATCGTGGAGTCGAAGCGTCCCGGCCAGGAGCTCCTTCATGATCGCCGCTTGCAGGTCGTCTTCAGGACTGTCGAGCAGGAGGCGAATTTGACTGAGCAGCTCCTCGTTCGAGGGAAGAGGACGAGAACGGGACTGGGACGTTTTCATGTAGTTATCCATAGGGGGTTCTATTTCATCCTTGAGAGAAAAAATTCTATCAGCTGATCGCCGATCAGTCAAAGGAATGGAACATCGGTGTGCGATTAAGAGAGATGGGGTGAAGGAGGCATTGTTTGGAGCGCCCAGGCTCTGATCCGCCCGAGATCGGGCGATGAGAGGTCAGTGAACTGAATATCGACATGCCAGGTACGAGTCTCGCCTGATGTGTCATCGGGTTCTACGTGAGGCGCTTCACTGGCCAACACCTTTCCTCGAATGGTCAGAGGCGTATTTTGACCGGAAATCGAAAAGGCCAGTACGACGTTTGTCTTTGGCGTGAGCTTTGTTGCCGATTCGATCAATCCTCCAGCATGGCTCAGCTGGGTGATGATGGCGTTATAGTTGAGCCCCGGTTCCGGAGCCTGTCCAACCACACTCACCACGACGGGAATTTTCGTGCTCCGTCTTGGTGGGTTGAGCAATACGTCCTGCGCACTGAGTACCCCGACCGGTTGGTGCTGTTTGGTGACAATTAAGAGGGAGGCGCCCGTGGCCATCATGAGTATCGAAGCTTCTGTTAAGGCCTCATCGTATTCGATGAATTGCACCGGCCGTGTCATGATCGTCCGGACTTCGATCTCGTGCGGTTCGAGTCCCTGAGCGACAACTTTTTTGACGATGTCGGTTGGCGTCATAATGCCGAACTGTGTGTCGGTATCCTTGATAAGCAGACAGGGCGCCTGCTCACGCTCAAGCAACATGGCTGCCTCACTGACTGAGACGTCCCCTGGAATCTGTACAACCCCTGGTGTCATCATATGGGCGACCATCGTGGGTATAAGCGGTGTCGTCTTCACGGACTTGTCATCGTCGTTCATCATGGGCTCGAGCACTCCCTCGATTGATCCCTGCACGATTCGTGAGGGCCCGCCCCTGGCGACGTATGCCAAGTATAGCAGACGGGTTCCTCTTGCCCATGAATAGGGCTTCCCTTGTCAAACAAGGAGTTCGGCGAATAGACTAGGTTAATTGTCAGTACAGTACGAGAGTTGATCCTATGCCTGATTCCGGTTTTGTTCAACAGGACTTTCAGCGCCGCCTCAGGAACATTCCTCTGCTGGGAATGGGGCTGTCAGTCGACGTCTATTCTCCCAACCTGTTCGAGTTGGTGAATACACTCAAGGAGCAAGGACTTCAGCCAGGCTATCTCGAGGTTTTTAAGGCAACGACGACTGCACTGTCAACGGTTCGACAGGCTCTGCCGGATATATTGTTGGCCTGCCATGGGGAGGGGTTGTGGATCACTCAGCCGGACGTTCAAGCCTCTCCGTTCTTTCAGCAGGACGTGGACGAGATGATTCAGCAACTCAATAGTATACAGAGCCTCTGGCTGAATCATGAATGTGCAATGAAGCAGATGGCGGGCTATTCGTTCGGTACGTATGTCCCGCCGCTCTATACGCGGTTGAGCGCTGAGGTGGTGGCTGCCAACATTGCGGCGGTTCTGCAGATGATGGATCGGCAGAACTACCGAGCAGATGGGGCGGCCCCGCTCTTTATCTTGGAGATGCCGCCACTCACATATTTTTCCGCGGGCACGATATCGATCCCCCATTTTTTTCGGCTTGTCGCAGGGTCGGTACCCTGCGGTCTCGTGTTGGACATCGGGCATCTCTGGACGGTCTATCGCTATACCACTGCCTGCCGACGGATGTCGCTTGAACGATTCGTCGGGGAGTTCCTCGATGAATTTCCTCTGGATCGAGTCGTCGAAATCCACATCGCGGGGTTAGCCTGTCATGAGTCGATTGGTCAGTCAACCTCGGGAGAGGAGCTTCCTGAATGGATCGACGCCCATGCCGCTCCGATTCCGTCGATCCTTTTTACGATGCTCGAACAGGTCCTGGCCCATTCGAACCTCGCGAGTCTCCGGGCGGTGGCGCTCGAAGTGGACACCAAGCCGATTGAGATGATTGTGGGCGAGTATGCAGGGGCTGTTCGGCGTTTTTCCCCCGTTGTTCAGCAGACGATGGCGAGAGGAACTCCTCTAGAACACTCAATGGAGCCGGCGCCACATCCGATTTCTGTCCAGGTCCCGGTGTGCCAGTCAGACCGACAGCAGCTACATGACGACTATACGCGCTATGCGCACATTATCTCGGGGCATGCTCCCGCGACAGGGCCGGAATGGCAGGAAGCAGCCGCCGAAGCGACCGGTATAACTCGTTACCGCACAGTGTATCTTCCCTATGAGATTCTCCATTGGGGAGGAGATCTCGTGGAGATGTTTCCGCAGACTTGCCGGGTGTTAGCGGAGCGGGGCATTGACCTGGCAGAGTTTCTGGCATTCTGGTTTCGGTCCTCACGACCGCTTACGCACTCGTATGATTTCTTTCTCCTGAAGATCGAACGGTTTCTCGAATTTGTGACGGAACGTGCGTCGGACCTACAGGGCTGCGTACAACAGGAATGTGATATCTTGCGCCAGGCCTATGCCGAGGCGAATGAAGTGGTGGAACCAGTGATAGAGATGGAGCGGACACAATGAGTTTCTGGCAATCACTTCCCAGGCCAGTCATCGGGATGGCCCCGATGGATGGGGTCACCGATGCCACCTTTCGCCATACCGTGGCGTTACATGGGAAACCGGATGTGTCCTTCACGGAGTTCACTCATGTGCATGACGTCTGCCGGGGACCGGAGTTCCTGTTGGACTCTCTCATCTATCACGAAGCTGAGCGGCCGATTGTCGCCCAACTCTATGGGAAAGAGCCTGACCTCTTCTATCAGGCCGCTCATGCCGTGTGTGAGTTGGGGTTTGACGGGTTAGATATCAACATGGGCTGTCCTTCGCGGAGTGTGGCGTCTTCCGGATCGGGCGCGGGGCTGATTCGAACGCCGGATGTGGCTCACTCCATTATGCAGGCTGCTCGGCAGGGGATTGCCGATTGGGCGGCTGGTCAGACCCTTGAGGGCGCAGGTCTCAAGCCGGGCAGAGTGGCGGCGATCCACCGGATAAATGAGCGACGGCAGGATGCCTGCCCGCTCATTCGGCGCACGATCCCCCTGTCCGTGAAGACACGCCTCGGCTACGATGTGGTGGTCGTCGACCAATGGATCGAACATCTTCTCAGGGAACAGCCCGCGGTCATTTCTCTCCATGGACGCACCTTGCAGCAAATGTATCGAGGGGAAGCAGATTGGAATGCCATCGCTCGGGCGGCGGAAATCGTGAAGGGGAGCGAGACGCTCTTATTCGGTAACGGGGACGTGCACAGTTATTACGATGTCATCCGTCGCGTGAGGGACACCGGAGTCCATGGCGTGTTGGTTGGGCGAGCCGCGCTTGGAGCGCCCTGGTTCTTTCGGCAGAAAGAGGACGCGCGAATAGTTTTGCAGCAACATCGGTCTGAAGAAGGGCCTGAACCGTGGGTGCCGCCGCTCGATGTTCGCTTCGAGATGTTGCTCGATCATGCGCGACGGTTTGAAGCGGCCTGTGGACAGGGTCAATTTCGGCGGATGCGCAAACATCTGGGGTGGTACTGCAAAGGGTTTCCTCATGCCGCCTCGCTGCGAGGCAATATGTTCCGAGTCTCTTCGGTCGCTGACCTGGAACAGGTACTCGCCGATTTTCATGCGTACTGTGCAAGTTTCACCGAGGCCTCCGATCGAATGCTGCTCTCTGTTGAACCTTCTCCGGCGTTGTAGATGCCGATCATTCTGGCTTCCACCTCTCCGCGCCGGCGCGAGTTGCTTGCCTTATTGGGCATCTCGTTCAACGTCAAACACCCATCTTTTGATGAACGGCTGGAGGCTAACCGTCCAGCGATCGAACAAGTACGGTCCTTCGCGCAGGGCAAGGCTCAGTCGGTTGCGAGGCAAGAACCGGAGGCGATCGTGCTGGGGAGTGACACAGTGATTGAGTTGGATCATGACGTGATCGGGAAGCCGGTCGATCTGACAGATGCTCGTGCGATGCTCCAGCGCTTGGCTGGCCGCGACCATCGTGTGCATACGGCGGTCGCAGTCGTCTGCTCAGCTCGCATAATCGATACGGTCGCATTATCTACGACGGTTGTTCGAATGAAGCCCTTCGATACATTGGCGCATGAACGGTATCTTGCGATAGGGGAAAGTCTCGGCAAGGCCGGAGCCTATTCGATCCAAGGAGAGGGTGGCGGTCTGATCGATTCCATCGACGGAGATTTCCCGAATGTGGTCGGTCTGCCGCTCCGCCTGGTCGCGCAGCTATTGACGAAAGTTGGTGTGAGCGTGCCGGTCGATCTCGACGAACTCTATGCCATGAAGCCTTATGCCAACTGGGCACGCTTCTCAGTGTAATTGCAAAGGGGTAGAGAGCTTCCGTACAATGCCGCCTCATCAGTCTCTGTCTTGTATACGGAGGGAGTCATGAGCGTGCAATGTCTGACATCGGTGGCGCGAGTCGGTGCCGTTGCCGCCTGTGTGGTTGCGGGCCTGTTGATGGTTGTCGGTCTCCAGCCGGTCTCCGCCATCGAGGTGAAGCTTTCAGCTGAAGAGGCGCAGAAGGCGTTGGAATCCGGGCGTGCGCCGATGGAGAAGGCGAACACTCAAGAGGAAGTCAAAAAGGTCCTCCAGCAAGCCTCGTTGGTCACGCGAGTGGGCGCCGACCCGGAGAAAGATCCCTGCGGAGCCAGTGCGATCCTCCGGACCAAACGCTATCGACTTGAAGCCTTTGGCCGACAGGAGGCGGCGGAGTCTAAGAAGCGAAAAATGGATGTGCGCATGCCCGAGGAGTTCATCAAGAAAGTCGTAGACATGCCTAATATGGAGATCGAGGTTCAGCTGTGTGGCGACGATGAATATTTTGCAGAAGGCGCCGTGATCGAATTGCAACAAGGCTCCAAGAGGATCAAGCCCATCGATATTGGAAAAGCCGAACGTGGCCGAAAGAATGAGGGAGTCGGACCAACCTATCGATCACGCTTTACCGCGCTCTTTGCCTATGAAACATTCGATCCCACGGTCGCCTCAGTTTTCGCCGTGAATCTTCAAGATGGAACTGAGGCAAGAATCGCTGCCGATTTTTCTAAGGTAAGGTAGGCGTTCTCCTTCGATTCCATCTCCGCTGTACTGCGCGACTGGACCCCAAGCCTTTGCTGTGGCTATTCCTGCCAGATTATGTGGTCTCACCTTTGCAGATCCCTGCACGTGAGCCAGCAGAAACGTCAAAAATAGAGCGAATAGTGGGGCGTTCTTCCTCAAGCGGTGGATGTATCTGTAGCCTTTCGCGCCAGAACCGTCTTGACCCTAAATAGGGCAAAGGACTAGTTTCTGTTCCACAGGCGACTCAATGGTTCGCATGTCTGAAGCAACAGGACACGACCACGCAAGATGCTCAAAAAGTTCTCCAGCAAGGCCGCAGGCGATTCGAAACCGGAGGCATACCCTCGTGGTACGTTGAGGAGTTCGATGAGCCGAGAACGAAGCTGGGGAACTTTTTCAGCATCTTGCTGGAGAAGGAGTGCGGTATGACCGAGGACTGGGGTGCAATTCTTGTTGTCGATGACGATGCAGAGATGCGGGAGCTTGTTCACGATGTGTTGAAGGATCGCGGACATCAGGTCTCGACGGCAGGGGGCGGGCAAGAGGCCTTGACTCTGTTGGCCGAACAAGACTGCGGCGTCGTGCTGACGGATTTGCGGATGAAAGGAATGCAGGGGACGGAGTTGTTGGCGGAGATCAGGCGTCTCTATCCGGATATCGGCGTCATCCTCATGACCGCCTTTGGATCGGTCGATACGGCGGTTGAGGCCATGAAGCGAGGCGCCAGCGACTACTTGACCAAGCCGGTGAAAAACGAGGAGTTGGTTCGTGTCGTCGAGCGTGTGATCCGGGAAGCCTCGTTGCGGCGCGAGGTGAACAGGCTCAGGCGCGAGGTCCACAAGGAGTACAGCTTTCATCAGATCATCGGCAAGAGCAAACCGATGCAGGAGATATTCGATCTGATCCGGCGTGTCGCCGACAGTCCAACGAATCTACTGATCACCGGCGAGAGCGGAACCGGCAAGGAGTTAGTGGCCAAGGCGATTCACTATAATAGCGATCGCAAAGATGCGCCGTTTATCCCTGTCAACTGTGCCGCCATTCCGGAACAGCTGCTCGAAAGCGAACTGTTCGGTCATATGCGAGGCGCGTTCACAGATGCGAAGGCGGACAAGCGGGGCCTTTTTGAAGAGGCCCAGAAGGGCACGCTCTTTCTCGACGAGATCAGCGAACTACCGTTGATGTTGCAGGCAAAAATCTTGCGTGCGATCCAGGAGAAAGAGATCCGCCGGGTGGGCGCCAACAAACCGATCGCCGTCGATGTGCGGATCATTGCGGCGACGAACCTCCATCTGACGGAAGAGGTCAAGGCGAAACGCTTTCGCGAGGACTTGTATTACCGGCTCAACGTGATCGAACTGCGTCTGCCCCCCTTGCGCGAGCGCCGCGAGGATATCCCATTGCTCGTGGATTCGTTCATGAAGAAGTGTGCAGCCTCTCGTGGAAAACAAATACAAGGGGTGAGCGAATCCGCGTTGGCGATGCTGGTAGATTACACCTGGCCCGGCAACGTGCGGGAATTGGAGAATGTGATCGAGCGGGCCGTTACGCTGAGCCGGAGCGAAAAGATCGTTCCTGACGACTTCCCGTCGACGATTCAAGGAGCCCGTGGCGATCGCCGCGTGCTCGACGATGCCGCTGAACGGACTCTGCCGCTGGATGAAGTGGAGAAAGAATACATTCTCAAGATTCTCGAGAAAACCGGCGGCAACAAATATCAGGCTGCCCACGCGCTCGGTATCGACCGCAAAACGCTGTATCGTAAGCTTGCTGAAATCGAAGGTAAGCCGCACCCAGAGGAATGACCCCTCTTTCTGATCGTCGGATCGGGAATATGGACGGCGATCCCACTTCAGGCCGGGATTGATCGTATGAAGGTCGCCGACAGTCTTGTTATGCCCGCTGCACTCTGGGCAGGAGTGTCTGAGGGGTCGATCCATTACAAGTCTGTGCAGGAAGGACTCATCAGTGCAGAAACACTTTGAAGATATTTTCGAAGCCGCAGTGGATGCGATTGGCTATGCCGCCTCCGATGAAGCCATCCTCCTCGTCAATCGAGCGTTTTCCGAACTAACCGGTTTCTCAAAAGAAGAGCTGCTCAGGATGAATGCGCGGGACTTGATCCCCGAACAGCACAGAGAGCAACGGGATCGGGTTGTGGCTCAAGTTCTCCAGACCGGCAGGCCGGTCGAATATGAAATCGACTACCTCCGGAAGAATGGCTCCCAGGTTCCCGTGTCCATCACTCTGTTTGCGGTGAAGGGGGATGACGGGAAACCGACCGGTCTTGCGGCGATTGTACGCAATCTCACCGAGCGCAAGCGGGCCGAGGAGCAATTCCGCCTTATGGTCGAAGCATCACCGAACGGGATGCTGATGGTGGATGAGGATGGTACCATTCTCTTGGTGAACCAGCAGATTGAGCAGCTGTTCGGCTATGAACGGGCTGAATTGATTGGGCAACCTGTTGAAATGCTTGTGCCTCAACGTATGCGGTCGCATCATGCCGGAGACCGGGCGAAATTCTTTGCTCACTCCGAGTCACGCGCTATGGGAAAAGGGCGGGATCTCTATGGTGTGAAAAAAGATGGACAGGAGTTTCCATTGGAGATCGGTCTCAATCCGATCCGGACGCCGGATGGGATGAGAGTCTTGGCGTCGGTCGTGGATATCAGTGGGCGAAAACGGGCAGAACAGGCGCTCCAGAAAGAGCGGGATTTCATCGACGCGGTGCTGGAGACCGCCGGGGCGCTTGTCGTCGTGCTAGATCGGGAGGGTCGGATTCTGCGATTCAATCGCGCCTGTGAGCAGACGACCAGGTACTCCTCTGAAGAGGTGATGGGCCGACATGTGTGGGACCTGTTCATTATTCCCGATGAGGTCGCCGGTGTGAAAGCGGTGTTCGAGCGGCTTCGAGGCGGCGAGCCGCGCAGCGACTATGAAAATTACTGGATGGGAAAGGACGGATTTCTGAGACGAATTTCCTGGTCGAATACGGTCATCGCGGACTCCAGTGGCAAGGTCGACTATGTCGTGTCATCCGGCCTCGATATCACCGATTTCAAATCCATGCAGGAGCAGCTCCGCAAAACGGAACGGATTGCGGAGCTTGGTACACTTGCCTCCGGCATGGCGCACGAAATCGGTACGCCGATGAATGTGATTCTCGGACGCGCAGAATATCTGCTCCAACGCACAGCCGATGAAGGGATGAAGAAGGGGCTAGTCACGATCGTCACGCAGATCGAGCGGATCACCAAGGTGATGAACCAGCTCCTCGTCTTTGCCAGGCGGAAGCAGCCAGATCGACAGGTTGTCGATCTCGGTGAAATCGTGGAGGATAGCCTGGAGATGTTCCAGGAGCGGATGACTCATAACCGCATCACGGTAGAAAAAGCGATCGAGGGGAATCTGCCGTCTATCTATGCCGACCGAGACCAGCTTGTCCAGGTGCTGATCAATCTGGTGACCAATAGCCTCCATGCCATGCCGGAGGGGGGGCGGCTCAGGCTGAGCCTCGATCGAGAGAACAAATATGTGCGCCTCGGCATCTCAGATACCGGTCACGGGATGCCTGAAGAAGTCCGCTCGAAGATATTCGAACCATTTTTCACGACGAAAGATTTCGGAAAGGGAACCGGTCTAGGTCTCACGGTGGTAAAAGGTATCATCGAGGAACATGGCGGGACCATTGCTGTGGAGAGTGTTGTCGACAAGGGGACGACGTTTTGGATCCGACTTCCCCTTGACAGGACCGAGAGCGTAGCTACTTCTTCCCTAACGCCAACCCCCTCTCCCTGAGAAGTTCGACCGCAGACTGGTTGTCTTCTGTCGCAATCTGCGACAGGAAAAGGTTGTCATCTGTTGCAATTCTCATCAGACCGTGGGTCGTAACGCTCACCGCTCTGTTCATTTCCAAGGAAATCTCCTGCAAGTTTGCTCAGTTCTGGAGTTCAGCACTTCTCACCAGCGAGGGGGTTGGTTTGCACGGGTTGTGCATTATGTCCCACCAGAGAGTGAAGGGGGCCTGACACGGGGGGGCAATCAATGACACAGGATAGGAAATCTGCCGTGGTGCTCATTGCCGAAGATGATCGGGAGATGCGAAGCCTCCTTTGCGATGAGCTCTATGATCTGGGGCTGTCCATCCGGGAAGCGGCTGATGGGGATGAAGCGCTTCGATCGGTGCTCGATACCCGCCCCGCTCTGATTCTCACGGATCTTCGTATGCCGGCAGGTGGGTTGGATTATATTGCCAGGCTCCGGACATTCGCTCCGGGTGTGCCGCTGGTGCTGATCACCTCATTCGGAGACCAGCAGACGAAAGCCAATGCTTTGGCCCTCGGCGTCGAAGCCTACTTCGACAAGCCTGTCCGCATTAGCGACCTGAAGGACGCTGTGCGACGACTGTTAGGCCCGGCATTGGATGGAGAAATCGACTGAGATCTTGTATGGTAGTGACTCCAAACGTGTGAGAGGTATGAGATGGCCGGATCTCACAAGCAAGCTAGTACTGCTCCCTCCTGTGCTGACCCCATCCTCGCAGCTCGACTGGAAGCCATCAAGCAGTTAGCCGGTGGGCTCTCCGAGCGAGTGGCAGTTATGGATCGCGGTTTCAACGTGATCTATGCCAATGAATCCGCATGGTCTGAAGACGTACCCCATGGGTCTGGCCACCTGGCGAAGTGCTACGAGGCCTTTGCTCACAGGAGCGATCCCTGTGGCACCTGCCCGGCAACAAAACTGTATGAATCCCCCGAGGTCCAATCCGTGGCCTGTTCCTCCGGAGGGAACGGTACGGCCTGCGGGATGCATCAGGCGTTTCCGCTCGTTTCGAGCAACGGTGAGGTCGAGACGGTGTTGGTGTTGTTCAAGGCGCCCCCAAAGCCCACGAAACAGACGAGCCGTGAGCATCCGGACGCGAAATACGAATCGACGTTGGGTGAGTTGATCGGTTCGAGTGCGCCGATGCGAGAAGTTCTCGACATGATCCGGCTCGTGGCAGACAGTTCCGCAACTGTGCTGATTCAGGGAGAGAGCGGCACGGGCAAGGAACTGGCGGCCAAAACGATTCATCAGACCAGCTATCGGCGGGATAAACCGTTCATCGTGGTCGATTGCGGTTCGCTGCCGGAAACGCTGTTGGAGAGTGAGTTGTTCGGCCATGTGAAGGGAGCCTTCACCGGAGCGCATGCCACCAAACGAGGACTGTTCGAAGAGGCAGACGGCGGGACGATTTTCCTCGACGAAATCGCCGACACGACACCAGTCTTTCAATCCAAGTTGCTGCGGGTGCTTCAGGAGGGAGAAATCAAGAGGGTTGGGGGAAACCAGCCGATCAAGATCGACGCGCGGGTCATTTCGGCGACGAATAAAGACCTGACCGAACTTGTGAAGGCCAAAGCCTTTCGGCAAGATCTGTACTATCGGCTTGCGGTGCTGCCGTTGTCTCTTCCTCCGCTCCGTGACCGGAGGAAAGATATCCCGCTCCTGGTGCAACATTTCGTCGCGGCCTCCTGTAAGCGCCACAGACAGCCGATCAGGCAGGTGTCGCCGGATGTGATACGGGCGCTCACCCAGGCCTCATGGCCTGGCAATGTCCGAGAGTTGCAACACTATCTTGAGCGGGCAGTTGTCACCACCACCGGTCCCGAGCTCAACTGCAAAGACATTGTCGCAATGGGATCAGATCCGGCAGAGCACGATCTCCGCACCATTGCGCGTGGGGCCACCCGTCAGGTAGAACGTGCGAGGATTCTTCAGGCGCTCCAGCAGACTGGAGGAAATCGGGCGAAGGCTGCCAAGCTCCTCAAGATCAGCCGGGCGAGCCTGTACAACAAAATTCGCGACTATCAGATTGACTAGCCATCCGACTGCCCTTCTCTTCCCCACTTCTCTCATCCGACCGTCCAGAAAATTAGACAACGTAACTTATTGTGTTTATATTTAGCGATCCTGGCGAGCCCTTGGTTGGTCTTATTCTGTAGAGGAACGCGCCAGAATATTGACCTCACACAGTATTCTCTTCCATAGGCTAACCTCGGTCTTTGGTGAATGAAATCTGTGCGGAGGCGTTGCGGGCAAGTGTGGGCACGGCTATTGCGGATATGCAATAAGGGGGGGCTGGGAGATTGCGCCCTCTTCGAGTGGTTTTTCCCTCGGGAATGATGAGCGGTCGTCAGAAGGGAGAGTCTGATGAGCAGGATGTATTCGGCGATGGTTGTGTTAGTCCTCGCACTTGCCAGCCTGGTGGGATATGAATCTCCAGCAGTTGGAGAGGTGAATCCCATCCGTGTGGCAGAGATGCAGAAGACTCTTCGCGATCTCTGGCTCGGGCATATCTTTATGATTCAGCACGTCGTCTTGTTCAACACGTCGAACGATCCGGCGGCGCGGGATGCCGCCGATAAACAGGTCCTCGCCAACGCCAAACAGATCGCGAACGTGTTTATCCCGTTCTACGGCGAAGCGAGGTCTGCGAAGCTCTTTACCTTGCTGAGCGGTCATTATGCCACAGTCAAAGAATATTCCGAGGCCACCATCGCGGGGAATACCCGCCAACAGGATACAGCACTGGTCCGCTTAGGGTCCAATGCCGACGACATCGATGGCTTCTTCATCGGCGTCAATCCCAACCACTTGCCGAAAGGTACCGTTCGGGGTTTGATCGAAGCGCATGGAGCCCACCATGTGCTCCAAATCAACCAGTACAAGAAAAAGGAGTACGCGAAGCTCGAAGAAACCTGGCCGATGATGCGCCAACACGTCTATGTCATAGCGGATACGCTCACGACGGCATTGGCGAAACAGTTTCCGGATAAGTTTCAATAACTCGTGAGGGGTGCCGCCGCCGGGTCGATTTCGAGAGAAGGATATGTCAATGAAGCTCCCCGCAGCAGCCTACTCCGCCGAAGCAGCCACTTCGGCTACGAAGGCTGGAAGCTGCGGGGTATCTTGCGAAATTCTCTGAAGCCGCTACCTGACCCCCCTTCGCCAAGGCTACGGAGTATGCGGCGAAGGAGAATCAAGTCAGTCTTGCAGGAAGGGAATCCTTTGCGCTACGATTTTGGCTGTTGGCGCGTCGTTTCCGTCAATGAGTAACGGGGGGATGCAGTTCCTTATCAAACTCCCTGAACGCGCCCAACTGTGAACGGTCTTGTCCGTGGAAAACGTTGCCCTTCAATGTCCTGATTGGATGTGAGGACACCGGTGTCCTATCTTGTGCCGATTTATTTGCATCCCCCGTATGTTTCGACGACGATCTTTCCGCAAAGATGTTGTGAGGTTGCGCCCACATCTGCGGAGGTTGACCAGTGCCGCTCTTTGGCCACATGTATGGCGATACGAAGCTGGACTGTGCCTTGCGGGGATTCTCTATCTCATCAGCGGGCTCGGCATTACCGTGGGGTTTCAATTGTCGGGGAAGACGTCACAGCTGCAGGTATAAAAGTGTGAGTTAAGGCCACAGGCATCGTGCGCGTTGTGTGAATGCGGGGGACCTTTATGAGAGGACAGACCCGGGAGCAGGCCATATTCTTAAGAGTGACTCGTGCCTACGTGAAGGAGGAACGACCGGATATGAGTTTCCGGTTTGCGTTCGACGGTGTTCCTCAGCCTGTGATCGGCAATGGTCCGAGAATGGTGGACGTGTCGTTTCACAATGCAGCGCGACTCTTTCAGCGGATATTCTTGGAAGGAAATATGGGGTTAGGCGAAGGGTACTCTGAAGGGCAGATAGAGGTCCAGGATGAAGACTATAAAGAGTTTTTGTGTATCTGTGTCTACGCGGCGTCGCTGCGCATTCTCCGGCATCTTTCGATCTTCGATATGATTGCCGCCGTCCGCGCCAGGACGGGCGGGTATTTTGCGAAGCCTCGGCAACATGCGACCATCGATAATCATTATTCTCTGAGCGACTGGTTTGAGAGCGACGATGACTCGAACACGTTCTTCCACTATTGGCTCGACCGGGATCATCGTATGTATTCGTGCGGGAAATGGGATTCGGAGACCAAGACTCTCGAAGAATCTGAAACGAACAAATTGGAATTGTATGCCAAGCGAATGGGCATTGAAGAAGGCAGCCGTGGGAAAACCCTCCTCGATTTGGGCTGTGGGTGGGGAGGGGTGTTATTTTTTATGGCGGAGCGATTTGGCGTGCGCGCCAAAGGGCTGACCTTGTCCACCGCGCAGCATCGGTATATAACACGAGAGATTGCCCGTCGACAGTTGCACGATCTTGTCTCGGTGGAATTAAGAAATGTCCATGATATGGAAGGGAAGTACGACTACATCATTTCCATCGGCATGTTGGAGCATATTACCGATTTCGATGACCTGTATAAGAAAATAGCCGGGGCTCTGAATCCAGGCGGGCAGGCATTGATGCATTCAATTTATTCGGAGTCATGGTTCTACAAGGCAGATCGATGGTTCCTGAAATACATTTTCCCCTACGGAGCATGCCCGAACTTTTCTTCCAACATGAAATGCTTCAGGAAGTATTTCAATGTTGTGGAACCGAACAAGATGCCGCATTTGTCGTACCCGAAAACGCTCGACGCATGGTTTGCAAATTTCTGTCACGCTGAGCCGCAGATTCGTACACTTCTACAACAGAACAGCACAGTCAAAGATGTGGATTTTTCGGTGAGAACGTTCAAGCACTACTTGGCAATCGCGTCCGTCAGTCTGACATTCGCCGGGTTTGTGGGACACACGCTCGTCAAGGAACCGAGAGTGCACTCGTAGCCCGCACAACCCATGAGCGAAGATCTTCCGTTTAGGCATTCACCATGACATAGAGGTCGGTGTCCTGCTGGGACGATCCGTGAAGACAGAACACCAGGCTATGCCACCAGGGCGAGCGATCGACTGCGGGCCCTACTCCATACCAGTGGATATCCTCGCGCCAGAATCGGCTGCGCCCCAAGGAGGGGTGGGTTTTACGAAACGCGATCATTCGATGAAGAGTCGGACGATGTCCTGATTCTTCTGGAGCAGATCCCAGTTCAGCCAGGTGGTTTCGTTACCCTGGTTGTAGGGATTGGTGTTCCCGCCCTGGGTATTCATGAACTCGTCGCCGGCACAGAACATCGGCGTGCCGTTGGAGAGAAACAAGAGACAGCAGAAGCTCTTGATCTGCTGTTTCCGCAAGACGATCACGTGGTCCGGCACCCCATCGTCGCTTTCCCATCCGCAATTCAAGCTGTAGCTGTCGTTGCTCTGTCAGGCCGAGAACCGCAGGACCTATTCGTCCCTATGGTTTGAACATACTGAGCAATTGTGACCAGATTGCGGATCGTGCTCGGAGTAGAATAAAGACAGCGCCAATCCGGGTGTCGCGTGACGCTCGACTGTCAGGGTGTTTTTCGGTGAGACCGTATGGATGCGGGATCATGAGTTCCTGTCCGCATTATTGATGACAGTTCGTCGTGAAATCGTGGAGCCGCGTCGCGAGAGCGGCGCGCGGAGCGCTGAGGACCTGAGGCGTACTCGTGCAGTACGTTGAAGGTCCGAGGGGCGAGCCCGCCGACCGAAGGCTCGTCGTAGCAGCGGATCGGCGATTGCAGCAGAAGTGTTCATGAATAATGCGGGCTAGGGTGCTCAACCACGGGCAGACCAAAGAGATGTGGCTGTTGGGTCAGAGCACATTTGGTCTTTTCTGCCGCTCGATCGGTTCGTCTAGGGCTAGCGGTTGCCGTTAGATCAGCAGCTATCATGGAGTCATCGGTTGGCCTCGGGTCACCGACATTGAGGAAGTGAAACAGACGGGACGAGATGGGCACAGATAGGGAAGAGGGAAGAGGGAAGAATGGCTGAGGTAGGCAAAATATTGGGCATCGCCGGGAGCCTACGCAAAGGGTCCTACAACAGATATGCGGACTCGAGCCGCAGTCAAGCTCGTCCCCCCTGGAAGTACACTGGAGATCGTTGATCTCGATGGCATTCCGCCCTTCAATGAGGATCATGAAAAGAATTTCCGCAGGCCGCGAGGGAGTTTAACCTCAAGGTGTCGGCGCCCTATGATCCTGTTCAGCGGTGGTGAATCGAACGTTAAAACGTCTTGGATCCCAACGTCATCCTTGCGCCGAGAAAGTCAGGCATCCGCTGACAATGAGCGCAAGTTTTCCATGAAAATGGGGGCCGAGGCTGAGACACTCAATAACGCAAAGACCATGGTTAGGCGGATAGACATTCACTCACTGGCGCTCTAGTTCTCCATCACATCTGGGACTGACAGCGTTGTATATATGAAGGGAGTCGTCATGCAATTCAGACAATCCATCATCTCGACAGTCGCCCTACTCGTCATGAGCCTGGGGATTTTCTGCGGGGCCGAGGCAAAAACCATCGAAGCGGGTCATGCGACCGTGAGCTGGAAAGGACAAGGCGTGATCGAAGATCTGGGGGATGGGGAGAGAATCTTTAGCGGCAGGATTACTGGAAGCTTCCTCGTGAAGCATCTTCGCGAAGGCTCGGCACCGGCACAGATCCATAAGGGCAAAATAGATTGTCAGGGAATATTCCATATCAGTGATAATCAAGAGGGACCGAAAACGGGCGTCTGCATTATCAGGACCCATGGAGACAAGGACGTCGCGTACGCAGAGATTCGATGTGTTGGAGTGAAAGGCGAATGCAAAGGCGAGATGACGTGGGCCTGGGGAAAGGGAGGATTCAAGGGTATTACGGGGACGACACCATTCGTCTCGACTATCTATATTGAGCAAGAAAAAGAAGGACGGATCTACGGAAGTGCCCATTGGCCTGAGATGACTTATACCCTGCCGTAGAGGTTCAAGCCTTGCCACGGTGAAACAGGACATTACGACTCAATCGATTGTCCATGTCGGACGTTGGTTCCCAAAGTGGAGAAGATGGAATATCATGAGCACCTCACATGCCAGTGAATAAGAAAATCTCTTTTTCGATCGGATACGTCTTTCTCGCGATTTTTGCGGTCGTTCTCGTACACGATTTCATCGTGGCGACGCAGAAGCTTGAAGAGCTTCCATACAGCGAGTTCAGGACACTCGTGGCGGCCGGCAAAGTCGTGGAAGTGACGGTCACCAATCAGAGAGTGACCGGGAAGCTGAAGGGGGAAGACGGATCCAAAGAGCAGAAGTTGTTTACGACTGTCCGGGTTGAAGACCCCGATCTGGTCAAGGAGCTCAGCGCCCGCAACGTCACGTTTAGCGGCGTGATTGAGAGTACGTTCTTGAAGGATCTCATCTCGTGGGTCGTTCCTGCGTTGGTCTTCGTCGGCATTTGGTTCTTTGTCATGAAGCGGTTCGGACAGGGCCAAAGCGGGTTCATGACGGTGGGGCAGTCGAAGGCGAAGATTTATGCCGAGAAGGACACGAAGGTGACGTTCGCGGATGTGGCCGGCGTGGACGAGGCGAAGGAAGAATTGCGCGAGGTGATCGACTTTCTCAAGACACCGGAAAAATTTACGCGTATTGGAGGAAAGATTCCAAAAGGCATCTTACTCGTCGGCCCGCCTGGAACCGGCAAGACACTCCTGGCACGCGCCGTGGCCGGAGAGGCCGGGGTAACTTTTTTCAGTATCAGCGGGTCCGAGTTCGTAGAAATGTTTGTGGGGGTCGGGGCAGCCCGCGTGCGGGACTTGTTCGAGCAGGCAAAGGTCAAAGCGCCTTGTATTATCTTTATCGACGAACTGGATGCCATCGGAAAAGCCCGCGGGATGGGACCCATGGCGCACGAGGAGCGTGAGCAGACCTTGAACCAGTTGCTGGTCGAAATGGACGGCTTCGATCCCCGTATCGGCGTCATTCTGATGGCGGCGACCAATCGGCCTGAGATCCTGGATCCCGCATTGTTGCGGGCCGGCCGGTTCGATCGCCAAGTGCTGGTCGATCGTGCGGACAAGATCGGCCGCCTGGCCATCTTGCGTGTCCATGCGAAGCAGGTGGTCCTGGGTCCCGATGCAGACCTCGAAGTGATCGCCGCGATGACTCCCGGTTTCTCGGGCGCCGATCTCGCCAATATCATCAATGAAGCGACGCTCTTGACCGTGCGTCGGAATAAAGAGCAGGTTGGCCACTCGGAATTGCAAGAAGCGGTGGAGCGGGTTGTGGCCGGGTTGGAGAAGAAGAACCGGGTCCTCAACAAGATGGAGAAGGAACGAGTCGCGCACCATGAGGTGGGCCATGCATTGGTGGCACTGTCGCTTCCTGGAGCAGACCCGATCCAGAAGATCTCGATCATCCCTCGCGGGATTGCCGCATTGGGCTATACTCTTCAGCTCCCGACGGAAGATCGTTTCCTGATGACGAAGACGGAGCTGGAAAACAAGATTGCCGTCTTACTCGGAGGACGGATTGCGGAAGAGTTAATCTTTGCCGAGGCCTCCACGGGAGCGCAGAACGACCTGGTTAAGGTGACGGACATTGCGAAGAGCATGATCAAGTCCTACGGGATGAGCAACAAGCTGGGGACTATTACGCTCGATCGTGAACGTCAACCGCTCATGATGCAGATCCAGGCGCCTCAGGAGAAAGGCGACTACTCGGAGGAGACCGCCCGCGAGATTGACTGCGAAGTGCGCCGTATCATCGATGAACAATTTGAGCGTGTGAAGCGGCTGCTGGCGGAACGAAAGGCCGCGCTCCTCGAAGGAGCGAAGAGGTTGCTTGAACAAGAGGTGATTAGCGGTAGTGATTTGAAAGCCATCATGGACAAGTACTGAAAAAGTCGCTCCAGGCGTTAGACGTAAAAGGTAAAACGTGAAACGTAGTATTGCCGAATAGTCTTTCACCCAAACCTTTCACTTCTCACGAGTCGATGGACAGCCATTTTGAGCATCCTGCGCGAGGTGTTCTGTTGTCCTGGATCTGGGAGCCATTGAATTTCCACGATACCCCATTAGTATTTCTGCAGAGTCTTAGGGCGTAGAGTTACATCCACAATGAAGATTGATCATGAAGACATCGTTCAAAACCGGTCTGAGTTTTGGTCTCACGTCCGGCGTGATTACGACATTAGGGTTGATGGTGGGTCTGCATTCAGGCACTCACTCGCGAACCGTCGTGATCGGCGGCATTGTGACCATCGCGATTGCCGATGCCATGTCCGATGCTCTCGGCATCCACGTGTCCGAAGAGTCGAAGAACAGCGACCCTACAAGGCACGTCTGGGAAGCGACCGTGGCGACGTTCGTGGCGAAGTTTGTAATCGCGATGACGTTCGTGGTCCCGGTCGTGACCCGTCCGCTCGATCAAGCGATTGTGATCAGTGTGATCTGGGGGCTGCTCTTGCTGGCAGTCCTCAGTTTCTTTGTCGCACGGGCGCAAGCGATCCCCCCGTGGAAGGTCATCGGTGAACATCTCCTCATCGCCCTGTGCGTTGTCGTCTTGACCTATGCAGTCGGCGATTGGGTTCAAGGCCTTGTAGAAGCGGAGTGAAAGGTCGTCTCCGATGAGTTGCGGCAAGTAGCAACATCATGACAACGCCACGAGAATCCGGTCTTACGATGGACTACGACCATCTCATCACGCTCTGGACATCGGGAGTCCGGGACTACCATTCGATGCTTTCCGACTACCTCACGGCCAACTCCATTTTCGTCGCGGTCATTGGGCTGATCATGTCCAGAGAGTCGGCGACTGTGTCACTTACCGTGTTAATTCTTCTTCTGTGCATTTTCGGTATTCTCCTCTGTCTTCAGATGGCGATCGTCCTCGGCCGTTTGTCAGGGCAGAATGGATTGTGGGAGTGGCAGCTGAGGGGAATCGAACTGGCTCAGGAGTGGCAGGGGCAGAAACTCGTCACGGGCCTGTATCGACTCCATGAAACGCGGCAACCAGTCGAAGATCTGCGGAACGCTCCTACCATCTTCAACCCGAACTGGGCGTTCCGCCAGCACCGGCAATGGTGGGCCCATCGCTCTGTCAGTTTTCCCTGGTTTTTCGGTGCCGTCTACGGCCTGTTCCTCATCTGGGCCGTGGCACAGCTCTTTCGCTGATATGCGGCTTCTCCTACCGTACCGATTCGGTCGTGAAGCTATAAGGTATGTGCTCGTTCGATCGTGGTTCTCGTGAACCAAAGGCAGTAGAGGGAGGATATCGCCATGCCGGATCGTGTTTCTCCGCTCGTTGCCTATTTTTCCATGGAGATCGGTCTGGAATCCGGGATGCCGACCTATTCGGGAGGGCTTGGCGTGCTTGCCGGCGACACGATTCGTTCGGCTGCGGATCTCGACGTGCCGATGGTGGCAGTGTCGTTGATTCACCGGCGCGGATACTTTTTCCAGCGGCTGGATGCGCAGGGTCATCAAAGCGAGGAGCCTGTCGCATGGCCGGTCGATGATTTCGCTGAGCAGATCGACGAACGGGCCACGGTCGATATCGAAGGTCGCACAGTCCATATCAGGGCCTGGCGATATCGCGTCACGGGTGAGTCCGGGCATGTCGTTCCGGTATATCTGCTCGATACAGACGTGAGCGAGAATCAGCCATGGGATCGGACACTGACGGATGTGCTCTATGGAGGCGACGACCATTATCGCTTGTGTCAGGAAATGGTGCTGGGGGTTGGAGGATTTCGACTCTTGCGGGCCCTCGGCTATACGGACATCCGTCGGTTCCACATGAATGAGGGTCACGCTGCCTTGCTTGTCCTTGCGCTTGGCGAGGAGAAGTTGGCCGCGCAGAACCAGCCGGATTCGGTTTCAGACGAGCTGATCGAAACCATTCGCGAACAGTGCGTGTTTACCACCCATACCCCCGTGCCGGCAGGGCATGACAAATTTCCCGAGACACTCGCGCGCCAGGTGTTGGGCGATCGCTGGTGGGCCATACTGAAAGCGTGCGGCGTTGAGGAGACGCTCAATTTAACGCAATTGGCGCTGCGAGGCTCTCGGTATGTTAACGGAGTGGCGATGAAGCATGGGGAGGTCTCACACAGCATGTTCCCCGGCTACCCGATCCATTCCATTACCAACGGAGTGCACGCGGTCACGTGGACCGCTCCATCGTTCCAGAAGCTCTTCGATACCCATCTGCCGGACTGGAGGCGGGATCAACTCTCGTTTCGCTATGCCGTGGGTATTCCCACCTCGGATATCTGGGCGGCTCATGTGGAAGCCAAGCGCACGTTGGTCGAGCATGTGAATCGGGAGTCGAACGCGGGGTTTGATCGCGATGTGTTGACAATCGGATTTGCCCGTCGGTTTGCGGCCTACAAACGGGCCGGTCTGATCTTTCAGGATCTCGAACGGTTCAAGCAGATTGTCCGAGCAGTAGGGCCGATCCAGATCGTCTTTGCCGGCAAGGCGCATCCGCATGACCGCGAGGGCAAGGACCTGATCGCGCACATCCATGAGATGCGTGATGCGCTGCACGATAGCATCAACGTTGCCTACCTGGCCAACTACGACATGGAGGTGGCCAAGATGTTCTGTGCCGGCGTTGATGTCTGGCTCAATACACCGTTGCCGCCGCTGGAGGCATCAGGAACGAGTGGGATGAAGGCGGCGATGAACGGGGTGCCGAGCCTGAGTGTGCTTGACGGCTGGTGGATCGAGGGCCACCTCGAAGACGTGACCGGCTGGTCAATTGGTGATCGAGTGGAAGCACGGCCAGAGCCCGAGACGGATGCTCATCACGCGGCAGATCTCTATAGAAAGCTGGAAGAGAAAGTCGTGCCCTGTTTCTACAAGAACCGCGAACACTTTGTCGAGATTATGCGACACACGATTGCCATGAATGGAGCGTTTTTCAATACGCAGCGCATGGTCGCGCAGTACCTCCACAATGCCTATCGATTGGGGCAAGCGCGCATGACCTAGTACGCATGATTTTGACGGTTCGTCGCGAAATTGCTGCGCATGCGTTCCTCGTGAAGAGTCCCTCGACAGGCTTGGGATGCCCTGAGCCTGTCGAGGGACGTATCGCGTGTTTCCAAGGAATGTTCAATGGTCAATTCCAGGGAGAGGATCAGGGTCGACCGTGCGTTCGGCACATTCATGCGCACAACGGCTGCACCCCGCCCAGAGGTGTCTCACGTCTTCACTTCTTCTCTTCAGTTGTCAGATGGCTGATGACTTTCTTGGCACCAGCTTCCTTCGCGTTTTCAATCGCGGCATTGGCGGCACTTTGATCCTCGACGGACCCTCTGAGCGTCACGACTCCATCCCTAACTGTGACGTGAATGAAATCGCCGTCGACATAAGGACTTAATGATATCTCCCTCTTGACATCTAATTTCAGTCGCAGGTCGGCCTTGTTATCTAAGTAATGGGGATCAAGGCTGGATATCGATTTACCGGCAAAAGACTTCTCTTGCGCCTGGGTCAGCAGTGGCAACGTCAAAACCAATGCTCCTGCAATGACGAATCCGGCCAGTACCTTCCCTTGTGTTTTTCTTGTGTGCATCACGTACTCCTTTATATATTGGATGTGGTTGGATCATTCACTCATCTCCTGACTTCCTTGATTCCCACTGAGACACGCACGTGCGTTCACCCTAGTGAGCCCTCGTGCTGATTCGAGAGTGGAGTCAGTGGTCTCTCGGACTGTCGGCTACCGTTCGGCAATGTACCTACCGATACATGTCACTGTAAGCTCCTTGGAGTCTTGCTAGCTGAGCAATTTTGACCAGATCCTAGGAATTTTCTAGTTCTTTGGCGACGAGTCTCTAGCAGAAGCGATTGTGATGGAAGCGAGGTGCGAAGCTTCCCATATGAGCAGAATTGAACAGATCTAGATTGTCCAGTTGGATAAAGTTAGCCAGGCTGGAGACACCATCACCAAGGCGACAACACCAAGAAATTGCGCGCGTTCATCCGCGAGTATTATTTCGTTTCGATTCCAGGGCGTGCGCTGAATCTCTGGCAATCAAGAACATGAGCCGCTGGCAGGTAGCGCGCAGAGAACAACATCGACGAACGCCTGGAGAACCTCAACGGGATATTACATCATTGCGCCAGGGTAGCATTGACGAGACCTCTTCAACGTCACCTCCGGATTCGAAGCGCCGGCGAATGGATGAAATCCGCTTGCTGCCTGTGGATTGGCGCAGATTGAAGGAGAGGGCATGCGATGGGAACAACAATGAACGCGTTCGTGATGGAAGGCATCGGCAAGGTCGGCTTCATGGAGAAGCCCATTCCGAACGAGGTCGGACCCAACGACGCCATTATCAAGACGACCCGGGCGCTCGTGTGCACGTCGGATGTTCACACCGTGAAGGGGGCCATCGGGAACCGGAAGAACCTGACGCTAGGGCATGAGGCCGTGGGAGTGGTGTATAAGCTTGGCAGCCAGGTTAAAGACTTCCGCGAAGGAGATCGCGTGGCGGTCAATGCGATCACGCCTTGTTACACCTGCGACAACTGCCTGCGGGGGTACTCTTCTCAATGTGGGCAACTCCTCGGAGGCTGGAAGTTTGCCAATATCAAGGATGGGAGCTTCGCCGAGTACTTTCACGTGAATGCCGCCGCCGGGAATCTAGTCCGCATCCCCGATTCCGTGTCTGACGATAGCGCGGTCTATACGTGCGACATGATGTCCACCGGGTTTATGGGAGCCGAGCGGGCGAACATTCCGCTAGGTGGAGCCGTAGCCGTGTTTGCACAAGGACCGGTCGGATTGATGGCGACGGTCGGCGCACGGTTACTGGGCGCCGGGTTGATTATTGCCGTGGAAAGCATGCCTGGACGGCAGCAACTGGCCAAGCAGTTCGGCGCGGACGTGGTGGTGGATTTTACCAAGGTTGATCCGGTCGAGGAGATTCTACGGTTGACGGGAAGTCAGGGAGTGGATTCAGCCATTGAGTGTCTTGGTGCGC
>Ga0163153_10001945_pt1 | contig 31562 bp, 23 predicted proteins | sample OliLakLV19MP6IB1_FD_148629 | JGI IMG/M metagenome (GOLD analysis project Ga0163153, IMG submission 148629) | Freshwater microbial mat bacterial communities from Lake Vanda, McMurdo Dry Valleys, Antarctica - Oligotrophic Lake LV.19.MP6.IB-1 | ecosystem: Environmental > Aquatic > Freshwater >...
GGCCTTCTCACCTACGCGAGAACGCAGCGTGAAGTAGCGGTCCCGCAGCGCATCGGACTTGGTCGCCATGCGGCGTGCCTCAACCGTCGCGCCGCCCTGCACGTTTCCCGCCTCCAATTGCGCGATCAACTTCAGGACATTGGTGTACATGTCCTCGTACGCCTCACCGAAATACGGTGAGGCCGTGTCGTTGAGGAGCCACTTGCCCAGGTCGGCCGCCGCGGTCGGGCGCGACAGGATGTCCATGTACGCCTCGGCCTTCTCCAGCATGTCGAGGGCCGTTTGGGTATCGCCAAGGGCGAGGGCTGCGGCGCCGCGATCCAGCCACCACAGCAGGCGGTTCTTGTCGCCATACTCGTCGCGGACCTTCGGGTCGTCTAGTTGCTGGGCGATGGTGTCGTAGCGCCCCTGCTCGTGGAGCGCCGAGATCGCCGTCCGGTGGCGGTCGAACGAGGTGACGCAGCCACTCAGGCAGCCCACGCCAAACACGATGGCCACTGCCGGCAAGCCGATCCGCACCTTGCGGCTTCCGCCACTCGTCAAAGCATTCAGGTTCGCACGCACTTCCGCCATACGCATCCCGCCCGCCGCACACACCCGAGCACTCGCCCCGACCGCGGAAACCTCTCTTGCTCGTACGGCCACCACGGCCGATTATTTTAGTACCACCTAACCAGCCGGGTTGCGGTTTCCGAAATCCCCCCGTGCCGATTCACCGCCAACGATCCGTCATGCCAACCCCGATCCCGCCATCCGCGCCCATCACTTTCCAGAACTTCCAGCAGTTGATCCGCGACCGGTACTACGCCACCGACTCGGCCCGCGGACCCGCTGGGACCTTTGTCCTGCTTATCGAGGAAGTTGGTGAACTCGCCACCGCGCTCCACAACAACCGCCCGGGCAAGTCTCCCACGCCGGAGCAGAAGGCCAATCTCGCGGAGGAGTTCGCGGATGTGATCGCGTGGCTGGCGACGCTTGCCAATATCCACGATGTGGACCTCGGAGCCTCGCTGAGCAAGTACACCACGCCCGGGCGCGTCGAGGGCGTCAAGGACTAACTCCCTGCTCAAACCCCAGTAGGCTCCGCCGCGATCTGCACCGCCAGATTGTCGAACACGGCCCCGAGCCGCACGTTCCGGTCCAGGTGCATCTCGGCGCGGCTGAGCGCCTCAACTGACCGCAGCGCCCGCTGCGCTGGCGCATCGTTTTCGAGCAGCGCGGGCGTTGCCTTGGATGTCGCCGTGCGCGCCCGCAACTTGCCGCGCACATGCTCGCCAACGAACGCGAGCATCCGCCGTCCCCACACCTTGTTCGCGCCGTCCTTGCTGGCGAGTCTGTCCGCCGCCGCGACCGCCGCGGCCTGCTCATCGACAAGTTTCGCCATCGCCTCGCCGAGTTCGAGCGTGTACTCGCCGCGCGAGGCGGCTTCGAGCATGGGTGTCAGGGTCTCGTGCCAGACGTAGAGGTTGCACCTGACTGCCAGCGTCGCGGCGCCCGGAGAGCCCGCGGCGAAACGCAGCAGCCAGTCGCGCTGCTCCGGCGGCACTTCAAGTCCGCTTGACGCGAGCCAGTCGTTCATGTCCGCATCGGCAAGCGACGAGAACGCCACGCGCTGGCAGCGGGAACGGATGGTGGGTAGCAGTTCTTCGGCGAACGTGGTGACCAGAATGATGACGGTGCCGGCGTACGGCTCTTCCAGCGTCTTCAGGAGGGAGTTCTGCCCCCTCGAATCCATCAGTTCCGCCTCATCGACGATGAACACCTTGCCTGCGATTGATTCGCCCCGGAGCACCCGAGTCTTCGCGGCGGGCTCGAGCAGAAACTCTTCAATCACTGCCACCGGAAGATTGCTCTGCTTCTGCTTCCTCACGGAATCCACGCGGCTCAGCGATGCCAGTTCCTTCCGCACCACATGCAGGTCCGGGTGCGTGCCCGCCCGAACCATCCGTTGCACAGCCGAGTCCGGGTCCGGTGCGAGTTCGCCCGAAAGCCCGGGCGAGGTGGTTGGGTCCAGGATCGCCGCCGCGAACGCGATGGCCGTGGTGAACTTTCCGACCCCAGCAGGGCCGTGGAAGATCCAAGCGTGGTGCAGCCTTCCGGCCTGGATGGCCGAGTGCAGAGCCTGCTTTGCTGCCCGCTGGCCTAACACACCGTCGGGTGTGGTGACGGCGTGAGCCGGCCCGGCCGCCTGTGCGGGTGCCTCAAAGGCGGGAGAAGCAACTTTGGTCGAACGTTTGGCCATGAAGAAACCATCGTAAACCGTTGCAAACCCTGCGCGCAAAGTCTCAGATGTTCCGCAACTTGTTCCGCCCGTTGAAGGCCGCGACCTTGTAGCACTCCGCCAGCGTCGGGTAGTTGAACACCGCGTTGACGAAGTAGTCCACGGTGCCTTTGAATGCCATCACGGCCTGCCCGATGTGGACCAGTTCCGTGGCGTCGGTGCCGATGCAATGCACGCCGAGGATCGCGTGCGACTCCTGATGGATCAGCAGTTTGAGCATGCCGATCTCATCGCCGATCAACTGCCCCCGCGCGGTCTCCTTGTACTGCGCCACGCCCGACTCGTACGGGATTCCCTCCTTGGTCAGGCGTTCCTCGGTCCAGCCGACCATCGAGATCTCGGGGATCGCGTAAATGCCGAACGGGAAGAGTTCCGGCACGCTGTCGAACCGCTCGCCGAACATGTGGCAGGCCGCAACGCGCCCCTGCTCCATCGAGGTGCTGGCGAGCGCGGGGAAGCCGATTACATCGCCCACCGCGTAGATATGCGGCACGCTGGTCTGGTACTCCGCATTGACGGTGATCCGGCCTCGGTTGTCCGCCTTGAGCCCGGCGGCTTCCAGGTTCAGGCCGTCGGTCGCCCCCTGCCGTCCCACGCAATAGAGCAGGCACTCGGAGCGCAGCACCTTCCCGGATTCGAGCATGGCCTCGACCATCGCCCCTTCCCCGCCACCCCCCCCACCAGCCGCGCTGGCAGCGCGCGAGCCCGCGGGTGCCTCGCACTTGCGGATCGACACGACGTTCTCCCCGAGGCGGAGCGTCAGGCCGCTCTGGCGGAGGTGGTACTGAAGTGCCTCGCCGATCTCGGCATCGACAAAGTCGAGGACCCGCGAGCGTCCTTCGATGAGCGTCACGCGGACGCCCAGTTGCGTCAGTATCGACGCGTACTCGGTGCCGATGACGCCGCCGCCGACGATGATCATCGTGGAGGGCAGCGCGGGCAGGTGCAGCAACTCGTCGGAGGTGATGATCTTGAGTCCGTCGAAGGCCACGTCCGCGGCCCGAGCAGGCGTCGTTCCTACTCCGATGACGATCCGCACGCCCTTGATGAGTTCGCTTGAGTGCGGGCCCTGCACCTGCACCGTGTGCGCATCGGCAAACGAGCCCAGCCCATAAATCAACTCGATCCCGTTGCTGAAAAAGTGGTGGCGGACAACGTCAATCTCGGCCTTGATGACCCGCTGGCAGGAGTTGAGCAGGCCCTGGAGCTGGGTCTTGCGGTCAAGGTGCTGAAACATGTCCGTGCCCTGGCGCTGCGCACCCACGAGGGCCAGCACCGCCTCTCGCAGTGCCTTGCTGGGGATCGTCCCCGTGTTGATCATTGCCCCGCCGACCACCTGCGCCTTCTCGATGACGCAGACGCTCTTGCCGAGTTTCGCGGCCTGTATGGCCGCTCGCTGCCCGCCGGGCCCTGATCCAATGACGACAAGGTCGAAGGTTCGCATTGCGGGCGGAGTGTATCGGATGCGGGGGGAAGCGGCGCACCCGCGACGCGCCTCTTTCAACTCTGCTGCCCTCCCCCCATACACTCCGCCCATGAACTGGCCCGTCTCCCGCGTCCGCTCGACCTTTGTGGACTTTTTCAAGAAGCAGCACGCCCACACCTTCGTGCCCTCATCGCCCGTGGTCCCGCACGACGACCCGACGCTGCTGTTCACCAACGCGGGGATGAATCAGTTCAAGCCGCTGTTTTTGGGGCGGGCCGAGCCAGGCTCAGCACTGTTCGGCATGAAGCGGGCCGTCAACAGCCAGAAGTGCATCCGCGCTGGCGGCAAGCACAACGACCTCGATGATGTCGGCAAGGACACCTACCACCACACCTTCTTCGAGATGCTCGGCAACTGGTCGTTCGGCGACTACTTCAAGAAGGAAGCCGTTGAGTGGTCGTGGGAACTGCTGACCAAGGTGTACGGCCTTCCCGCCGCCGCGCTGTACGCGACCTATTTCGGCGGCGACAAGCAGTCTGGGCTTGAGCCCGACCTCGAGACCAAGGCCCTGTGGGAGCGGTTCCTCCCGCCCGAGCGCGTCATCCCCGGCAACATGAAGGACAACTTCTGGGAGATGGGGGAGACCGGCCCCTGCGGCCCCTGCTCTGAGATCCACGTCGACCGCCTGACCGCAATGGGCCTGGAGAGCCGCGTGGTCCCGGAAAAAGTGAACTCGGGCGACCCGGATGTCATCGAGATCTGGAACAACGTCTTCATCCAGTTCAACCGTGAGGACGGCGGCAGGCTCACCCCCCTCCCCGCCCAACATGTGGACACCGGCATGGGGTTGGAGCGCCTCACCAGCATTCTCCAGAACAAACGATCCAACTACGACACCGACATCTTCATGCCCATCTTCGCGGCGATCGAGCGGCTCACGGGCGCACGCGCCTACATGGGCAAGTTGGGCACGCACGATGCAGGCAACATCGACACCGCCTACCGGGTCATCGCTGACCACATCCGCACGCTGACGTTCGCCATCACCGATGGCGCGGTGCCCAGCAACGAGGGGCGCGGCTATGTCCTGCGGCGCATCCTGCGCCGCGCGGTTCGCTATGGCCGACAGACACTTGGCGCCAAGCCCGGCTTTTTCGCGCAGTTGCTGCCCACAGTGGTCGAGAGTTTCGGCGAGTTCTTCCCCGAACTCCGCAAAAACCCTGATCGCGTGATCGGCATCATCCGCGAGGAAGAGGACAGTTTCGGACGGACGTTGGACCGCGGGATCAAGTTGTTCGAGGAAGCCGCGCAGCGTGCCAAATCGAAACAGGTTTCGGCCGACGACGCCTTCAAACTCTACGACACCTACGGCTTCCCCCCCGACCTCACCGCCCAGATGGCCGAGGAACGCGGCATGACCGTCGATGTCGCCGGCTACGAACGGCTGATGGAAGAAGCCCGCGACAAGGCTCGCGCGGGCTCGGGCAGCAAGTTCGCCGCCGAAGCAGGCGGCGCGGCCACGCTCCCGCCCGATGCCATCGCCCGCCTCGCCGGCGCGCTCAACGTCCAAAAAACCGACGACATCGACAAGTTCCACGGGCGCGCCATCCGCGCGACCGTCAAGGCCATCTGGAACGGCGCGAACTTTGATGAGCGCGCCCACGCCGCTCAGGGCCGGGCGGGAGTGGTCGCCCTCATCCTCGATAAATCGAACTTCTATGCCGAAATGGGCGGGCAAGAGGCCGACCACGGGCGCATCAACGTCACGCGCGAGAGCCGCGCGGGCGCGAGCGACGACCACGAGGGGGGCGAGTTCCGCGTCGAGGACGCCCGCGGCTATGGCGGCTACATCCTGCACATCGGACACGTCCTCCGCGGCGAGATCGCCGTCGGCGACGATGTGCAACTCACCCTCGATTCCCAGCGCCGAACGGGCGTCGCCGCGAACCACACGGCGACCCACCTCCTGAACCTCGGCCTGCGCCAGGTCCTCGGCGACGGCATCGACCAGAAGGGCTCGCTGGTCGCGCAGGACCGTCTTCGCTTTGACTTTTCGCACACAAGGTCCGTCACGCCAGAGGAACTCGGCAGGGTCGAGGCGATCGTTCGCGACCGAATCGCTCGGGACCTTCATGTGCACGCCGATACCGCGCCGCTCTTTGTCGCCAAGCAGGTCGAGGGCCTGCGTGCGGTCTTCGGCGAGGCCTACCCGGACCCGGTCCGCATAGTCTCGGTCGGCGCGCCGATCGCCTCGCTCCTCGACAGCCCGAAGGCCGCGCAGTGGCGCGACTACTCGATGGAGTTCTGCGGCGGTACGCACGTCGAGCGGACCTCGCAGGTCCAGCACTTCGCCCTTGTCACCGAAGAGGCCGTCGCCAAGGGTGTCCGCCGCATCGTGGGGATCACGGGAGTTCCCGCGCTCGCGGCGATCCAGACGGCCGACAAACTGGCGGAGCGGCTCGCCGCCGCTGCGAAACTCCCCGATTCCCAACTTGGCGGCGTAGTGGCCGAACTCTCAGCGGAGATTGATCAACTCACGCTGCCCGCCGCGAGGAAGGCCGAACTCCGCGCTGCCCTTGCCATTCTCCATGAGCGGATCAAGGGCGCTGAGAAGCACGCCTCCGCGGCCCGCTCCAATGAGGCCGCGGCGATTGCCCGCCAGATCGGTCTTGCCGCGGCCGCTTCCCTTGATGACTTCGTCATCAACACCATCGAGGTCGGCGATGATCGCAAAGCCCTTCAGGCCGCTGTCAGCACCGTCGCGCAACTCTGCCCGAAGAAGGCGGTGATGCTCATCTCGCCGGATGCAGTGGGAAACAAGATCGCGATGCTCGCGGCGGTGCCCGAAGCCCTCATCAAGCGGGGCCTCAAGGCGGGCGACTGGGTCAAGGCCGCGGCCGACGCCTGCGGCGGCAAGGGCGGCGGCAAGCCCGATTCCGCGCAGGGCGGCGGGACGGATGTCACCAAACTCAAGGATACGCTGCTCGCAGCGAGGCACTTTGTCGCGCGGGTGCTCGCCTAGGTCGCTCGCGACGCCTCTCTGCCATGGCAAACCCCAGCCCAATCCAGCCGGACAATGACGAGCGCGGTCCCGCCGATCTCCCCGATCGCGTCGAGGACCTCCCGGCCTGGCGCGAGCCGCCCCGCGCTCCGGAGATTCCGGAAGTTCTGAAGCAAGCGGTACCCCGCCCGGCCTCGGTTACGCGCGACGACGCTCAGACCAAGACCGACATGTCCGACACCGCCAAGGCCTTCGGCATCGCGCTGGACTTCGTCGCGACCGTGATGGTCGGTGCTTTCCTTGGCTGGGGCCTCGGCAAATGGCTGGGGCACATGCCGTCGTTCGTGCTTGGAGGAATCGCCCTCGGCATGGTCGCGGCGTTCGTCAGGGTCGTGCGAGGCACGCAGGCGACCGAACGTCGCGAGGCTGCTGCTCGCCAGCAGATGGCTGATTCGCAACGCCCCTAAGCCGTTGTTCGCGCCTGCTGCTCGCTCGACCACCCCCGTACAACCGGCTATCCTTGAACCCACTTTTGGAGCGACCTTGGACCCCACGCCAGCCTCACACATTCCCCGTGCCGCGTGCGGCATCGTGATGCTCGGCGCGACGCTGATTGCGGGGGTCGGCGCGTGGATGGTGACGAGCCGGCTGGCGGCGGGCACCGAGTACGCGACGCCCCTGCTTTTCGCGATGGGCGCGGGGTCACTTGCGACCTTGATCCCATTGCTGCTCTCCGTCGGCAAAGACTTCTGGGGCGTGGTCGTCCTCGGCTCCGGCGTTGGTCGAAGCCTGATAGTGCTGGCCGTGTGCTACGCGATGCAGCCCGCGAACCTCCCGCCGCGCCCGCTCTTCATGGGTGCCCTCACCTTTGTCCTGACGCTCCTTCTCGCGGAGACCATCATGGCCGTCAAGGTCCTCTCCCGACTTGAACGTGAACGCGTCCGCCTTCTTGCAACCGCCCACTAGCCCGATCGCCCCGACCGGAACCCAGTATGACCAGCCTTGTTCCACTGATGCTCGCCGCGGATGACCCGCTCAGCCACGTCGTGAACGCTCCCTCGATCGTGAGTGATAGCGGCTACTGGCTCTGGTCGGACAATCAGGGCGCGATCGTTCTGTCGGGCCTCATTGTCATTCTTGTGGGGCTGTTCGTCGCATCGCGCATCAAGACCGGCCCTGCGAGCCAGGGTCCGGGCGCGTATATCGCCCGCGGTCGCTTCGCCCACCTCATCGAGGTCATCTGTGTCTACCTGCGCGAGGAGGTCATCCGGCCACTCCTGCACGACCGCACCGAGCGATTCACCCCCCTCCTGTTCACGTTCTTCTTCTTCATCCTCGTCAACAACCTGATCGGGCTCACCCCGATCCGCGACCTCTTCCACGTCTTCCACCTCCCATCCGGCTACATCGGCGGCACCGCGACGCAGAACATCTGGGTCACCGGCACGCTCGCCATCCTCGCGGCGTTGTTCTTCAACGTCGCCGCGATCGTGCGCCTCGGCCCGGCGGGCTTTGTCAAGCACATGATGGGCGGCCTGCCCTGGTTCATGTTCCCCATCGCCGCGCTCCTGCTGCTCATCGAGGTCGCCGGCCAGTTCATCATCAAGCCCTTCGCGCTGGCTCTTCGTCTGTTCGCGAACATGACCGCGGGCCATGTGCTCATCGCGTCGATCCTCGGCTTTGCGGGGGTGGCCATCTCGTCGATGTCGGCGGGCGGCGGCTACGGCACCAACGGCGCGATCACAATCGTCAGTGTGCTCGCGGCGACCGCGCTGATGTTCCTCGAACTCTTTGTCGCCTTCCTCCAGGCGTTTGTGTTCATGTTCCTCACCACGATCTTCATCTCACTGATGGATCACCACGACGAGCACGGCCATGAGCACGAGCATGGTCATGCCCACGGCCACGAGCACGCCCACGCGTGAAAACAGGCCGCGTTCCCGCACAGCGGGGACACCCGAACGACCCGTGCAGCAACTGCAAAGAAAGGTTCGAGCAATGAACAAGATCACGAACAAGGCATTGTGGCTCGCCGCGGGCGTACTCGCGGCGCTGCCAGCGTCCGCGCTCGCGCAGACCGCGGAAGAGATCGCAAAGGTCACCGCCGCCAGCCCATCCAGCATCGGCAAGGGCCTGGCCGTCCTCGGCGGCGGCATGGCGCTCATCGGCGGCGGGATCGGCATCGGCCTGGTCGGCAAGGGCGCGGTCGAGTCCATCGCCCGTCAGCCCGAGGCCGCGGGCAAGATCCAGATCAACATGATCCTCGCGGCCGCGCTCATCGAGGGCGCGACTCTGTTCGCCGTCTTCGCGGGCTTCGGCGCCAAGTAAGCCTTCCCCCGTTGCGCTTCCGAGAGGCGGCGCATCGGCTTTCACGCGGATTCCTTTTCAGTAGGAGGTCGGGATGGTGCGTTCAGCAAGTCTCTCAGCACTCGCCGCCGCGGCGGTCCTTGTCTTGCCCGCGCTCACGCTCGCAGCCGATGACGCTCACAGCGCGGCGGCGCAGACCGGCGCGATCGCAAGTCTGCCGCAGGGCATTGCCACCGCGATTACCGCGCTGGTCGTGTTCGCGATCGTCTTCGCGGTTCTCTCGATCAAGGTCTGGCCCGTGATATCCAAGGGCCTTGACGACCGCTCCGCCAAAATCCGCAGCGAGATCGAGGCCGCCGAACTCGCCCAGCAGCAGGCTCGCGATGCGCTCCGGCAGTACGAGAAGAGCCTCGCGCAGGCACGCGCTGAGGCCCAGAAGATGCTCGACGATGCCAAACTCCAGCAGCAGGCCATCTCCGCCGACCTCAAGGCCAAAGCGGATATCGACTTGAACGCCATGCGCGAGCGGGCCAAGCGCGACATCGACGCCGCCAAGCGGGCGGCGATCGCCGAGATCTACACCGAGGCTTCCAGCATGGCGACCTCCATCGCCTCGAAGATCCTGCAGCGCGAGATCCGCCCTCAGGACCAGCAGCGCCTCGTCGATGAGTCCCTGGCTCAGTTCCAGACCGTACACAATAACTGAACAGGTGCCACCGACCTTCGGGTCATTGCCGAGTGCGGCCTGTCCGATGCAACCATCCTCAGGATCAGAGTTCCAATGCCCCTCACCCACACCGAGCCCGATGCCCTCGCCCGCACCTATGCCGCCTCGCTGCTCGACCTGGCCCGCGCTTCCGGCGGCCAGGGAGCGATCGAAGAGACGCTCGCCGAACTGAACGAACTGCTCGAGATCGCGCGGGCCGAGCCCGCGTTCGGTGAGTTTCTCGCGTCACGAATCGTCCCAGCCGATGCCCGCGCCGCCTCCCTCCAAAGGATTCTCGGCGGGCGCGTGTCCGACCTCACACTCCGCTTCCTCCAGGTCCTCAACGCCAAGCAGCGGCTGGATCATCTTGCAGCGATCGCCGCGGCATTCGACGAGAAGGTTCAGGCCGAGTTCGGGCGTATCGAGGTCGATGTCTACACCGCCGCGCCCATCAGCGAGGACGAACTCGGCGCGATTCGCGACCGCCTCCACAAGGTGCTCGGCAAGGAGCCGATCGTCCACCCGTACACCGATCGCGAGATGATCGGCGGCCTGAAACTCCAAATCGGCGACCAGTTGATTGATGCCAGTGTCGCCACGCGCCTCCGCAGGCTGCGAGACCGGCTCAACGAGGGCGGCATGGCGACGGTCAGGGCGAGGGCCGAGAGAATGATGGAGTGATGATGTGATCGTGTTATGAAGTGAAGCCGCGCGTGCCGGATCCTGCTATTCGCTTCTCTTTCTCACCCTCTCACCTCATCACCTCATCAGAGATTCCATTGCGGTGACGGACTCCGAAGCACTCACAGATTCCTCGAGCGACCGCCATGCCCAAAAAGACCATCGCACAGACAGATGTCACCGGCAAGCGCGTACTCATCCGCGTGGACTTCAATGTTCCGCTAAATGGCGACCGCATCACCGATGACCGCCGCATCTCCGCTGCTCTGCCGACCATCAAGTCCGTCCTCGATCGCGGCGGCTCCGCAGTGCTGATGTCCCATCTTGGCAGGCCCGGTGGGACCGGCTTTGAGGACGGCGAATCTCTCCGCCCCGCCGCCGCTCGGCTGTCCCAACTGCTCGGACTGCCCGTCGAGTTTCCCTCGAACGATCCGATCGACGACAAGGCCGCCGCCGCCGTCAAGGCCCTGCGACCAGGCCAGGTCCTGCTCCTCGACAATCTCCGCTTCAACAAGGCCGAGCAGAAGGGCGACGCGGCCTTTGCCGCGAAACTCGCCGCCTACGGCGATATCTACTGCAACGACGCCTTCGGCACCTGCCACCGCGAGGACGCGTCGATGCACGCCGTCCCCGCGGCAATGACCGGCAAGCCGCGCGTCGTCGGATTGCTCGTCGAGAAGGAACTCCGCTACCTTTCTGAGAAACTCGCCAGCCCCGCCAAGCCGTATGTCGTTGTCCTCGGTGGCGCGAAGGTCTCCGACAAACTCCCGATGATCAACGCTGTGCTGCGCAAGGCCGATGCGGTCATCATCGGCGGCGCGATGGCCTACACCTTCCTCAGCGCGCTGGGCAAGCAGGTCGGCGACAGCCGCGTCGAGGCCGACATGCTCGCTCAGGCCAGGAAGATTCTCGATGAGGCCGCGAGGCTCAAGTGCGATCTCCTGCTTCCGCTCGACCACGTCTGCTCAACGCAGTTCGCCGAGAGTTCCGGGAGCATTGAAACTTTCAATGACGCGATCAAGCCCGGCTACATGGGCATGGACATCGGCCCCAAGACTCAGGCCGCCTTTGCCCTCCGCATTCGCAAGGCCAAGACCATTGTCTGGAACGGGCCAATGGGCGTGTTCGAGTGGGCACCCTTCCGAGTTGGCACCCAGCAGGTCGCCAGCGCCATGGCCTACGCCACGCGCGAGAACGGCGCGACCACCATCATCGGCGGCGGCGATTCCGCGGCCGCGGCGGACCTTCTGGGCATGAACGACGCTTTCAGCCACATCTCCACCGGCGGCGGCGCATCGCTCGAAATGCTCGCGGGCAGGCCATTCAAGTCGGTCGAGTTACTCGACAACGCCTGAGCGTTCCTGATTGTCAGAGCCCGGAGTGCGAGCGACGGGTTGGGGGCCGAGTTGAACTTCGCCGGCGGGGTGACGCGCGCGTCCCGTTATCTTTGAAGGCGACCATGACTAACGCGCACACCTCAAACCCCAGGCCGCGAACCTGGGTGCATCTGACCCTGCTCACCCTCCTCTGCCTCCTGACGTACTTCCCGGGCCTCGACACCCACGGCGTTACCAACTGGCAGGAAGGCCAGCGGCTGATCGTCGCACGCGACATGCAGGCCCGCGCCGACTGGCTGGTTCCGACAGTCAACGCAAGGCCCTACCTCGCCAAACCGCCCATGATCTACTGGGCCCAACTCGCCGTTGCGAGTGCGCTCGGCCAGACCGTGGAACTCTGGCACCTCCGGTTCGTGGTCGCACTGGCGGGGCTGTGCGGCGTACTCGCGACCTACGGCGCAGCGCGCGAACTGCTTGCGCCCGATCGCCCATCCGAAGAGGAACGGAGTTTCGCAGAGCGGGCCGCGCTCTGGTCCGGCGTGCTCCTCGCCACCGGCATCCTGTACGTCCGCGCGGCGCGCATCGGCGAACTCGACGTCCTGCTCGTCCCCTTCATCACCGTCGCGGTCTGGGCCGTGGCACGGGCGTTTCGTGCTCATCGCGTGCATGGGCGCACCAACTGGCCGGCGCTGGGGGTTGCAACGATCGCCGCCTCGTGCGCAGTCCTCACCAAGGACACCGGGCTTCTCTATGTCGCCCTCGCCGCTTACGGCGGGATCGTCTTATGGTGTGCATCCCTCCGCTCCGCGCGCCTGCGCTCTCTCGCCGCCGCGCTCTCCCGCACCCACCCGTTGCTCGTGCTTGGCGTCCCGGCCGCGGCCCGGTACGGGTGGACCTGGCTCGTCGGGCAACGGGTTGGAGCCGACAAGGCGGCGCTCCTCGCCCGTGCGGAACTCGATGATAACGTCCGGTTCTTCGTCGCCGAGGCCCCGATCAACAACCTCGAGACCATGCTCTTCGGCCTCGGCCTCGGCTCGGCGCTCGCGCTCGCCGCGCTGGTGGTCCTCATCCGCTTCCGCCCGCGCCTTACCCCCGGCGGAGCGATCGTCGCCGCGTGGATCGTGTTGAGCCTGATCGCCTTCAGCATCTTCGGCAAAGGGGTGCAGCGATACCTGACTCCCCTGTGGCCCGCGTGGGCGATGCTCGCGGGCTGGCTCGCGGCCATCTGGTGCAGGCCGCGACCGCTCCGGTCCTCGCCCGCGCTGTGGCTCGGCGCGACGATTCTGGTGCTGGCGATCGCGCAGTCGTTCCAGTACGGCTTCCTTCGCGACCGCGTCAACGCCCATCGCTCTCCGCGCGACCTGTTGGCGGCGCTTCGAGCGCGTTACGACTGGAGGGGGCCGGATCGGTTGTTCTCGTTCGAGTACACCAGTCCTGCGCTCGATTACTATGCGGGCGGCTTCGTGCAGGTCGTGGGCGATCCGAGGGCGGGCGCGACGATGCTGGCGGGTGAGGCGTGGACCCTTGATCAGTTCCGCACCCACATCGTGCAGAACCCTGGACCAACCTTCATGATTGTGCGCGACGGGCGAATCCCGGGCATCGAACTCGCGCCCGTGTCCCAACGCCTCTGGCCGGCACGGCTCGATGCCGAGGAACTTGTGGGGTTGCCGGACTTTCGAATCGACAACGGACGCACGGCGATGCGAGTCCTCCGCGTAACGCCGTCCGACAGGGCACCCACCATCGAGTAAGACTTCTACGTGCTAGCGCTCGGCCACTCGCTTCACAAACGCATCGTACTGCTCGGGCGTATCGATCCCCCCGCCCCCGGTCATCCCCGGCTCGACGATCGCCACGGCGATCCGCATTCCATTCTCGAGCGCCCGCAACTGCTCGAGTTTCTCCGCCTGCTCCAGCGGCGTGGGCGTCATGGCGGCGTACCGCCTCAGCGTCGCGTGCCGGTACACATACAGGCCTACATGCCGCAACGCCTGTGCGCTACCCGCCCCGTCTCGGTCGCACGGGATCGCCGCCCGCGAGAAGTACAGCGCACACCCATCCCGACCAACCACCACCTTCACGATGTTCGGATCGTCGATCCGCTCGCCCATGTCCCCGCGCAGCGCCGTTGCAACGGTGGCAACCGAAGCGTCCGCGTCCCGCTCGCCCCGCACCAGCATCTGCACCGCCGCGTCGATCACTCCCGGGTGGAGTTCGGGCTCGTCCCCCTGCACATTCACGACGATTGCATCCTCAGGAAGTCGCAGCGTGGCCGCGGCCTCCGCAAGTCGGCTCGTGCCGTTCGGATGCTCAGAGCCTGTCATCACCGCCTCCGCTCCAAATCCGCGTGCGACATCAAGCACGCGCTGATCGTCCGTGGCGATGACTACCCGTGCCAGGCTCGCCGCCCGGCGCGTGGACTCCCACACATGCCGGATCAGCGGCTTACCCGTGCGATCCGCGAGCACCTTGCCGGGGAACCGAGTGGAACCAAGCCGTGCCGGGATGATCGCGACAGCGCTTGTCGCCTCGCTCCCGCCCGCGCCCGTGCTGCTCGCCATGCTCACCCTTGCGCCCCGCCGCCGCTCCGGAGTTCCGCGAGCAGCGCCTTCAGGTCGTCGCGGCGCTTGCGCACATCCCTGTACGAGATGCTCTGGATCGTGATCCCCGAGGCGATCTTGAACGCCTCCTCCGCGTTCGCCAGGTCCAGGCTCTCCCGAGCGCGAGTTTCAAGTGCCAGCATCAGGCCGTAGCGCAGTTCCGTCCCGATCTCATCCGCGTGCGTGTCGTGCGACTCCAGAGCCTCCCGCAGCGTCTGGATCGCCTCATCCGTGTACCCCGTCATGTGATGGAACGAAAGGCCCAGGTAGTTCAGCACCCTCGCGCGGTTCTTGGGGTCCGCCTTGGCTTCCTGGAACATCGCTACCGCGTCGTCGTAGCGCTGCAACCCGAAATACGCCCGCCCCAGGTCATACTTCTTGTTGAGGTCCGTCGGATACGCCGCAACCTGCTCCTCAAGCATCGCGGACTGCTCGCGCAGCAGCGCGAGCCGCGCGCCCTTGTAGGCCTCCTTGGCTCCTTCTCCCGCGTCGGGCGCCTTCGCCGCTGCCTCCAGCGCCGCCACGCGCCGTCGGGCCTGCCGGAGTCGGATCGTGTCCGCCTGCTCCTTGAACCGGAACTCCCTCGTCGACTCAAAGGCCTGAGAGTAAAGAGTGTGGGCGGTCTCCTCATCCGCCGCGTGCGCCCGCTCCAGCAGGAACTTGCCGTACTTGTTGATTGTGGGCCGGTCGGCGGGGTTCGCTTCGTGCTCGATGCGAGTCTTCTCGATCAGCCGGTCGAGCGTCTGCTCGGTCTTGACAACCCGTTCCTCGTCCTCAAGGTCCTGCTGCTTCTGCGTGTTGCGGACGTTCTGGCGATAGCCGCCGGCCTGTCCCGTCTGGTCGAAGCCGCCGCGTTGCATCGTCGATTCCGCGGAGATGTTCTTCACGCGCTGCGCGAGCCTGCCATCGGTCGGGTCCATCCGAACGGCCGCCTCGCCCGCGACGACCGCCTGATCAAACTGCTGGAACTTCTCGAACACCTCCATCACCGCGACCAGATACTCCTTCCGCGGCCGTTTCTCCTGCGTCGCGGCACCCCGCGCCCGCTCGGCGATCCACACCGCTGGCCCCTGCAGTCCGAGTTTCGAAGCGCTCTGCATGGCGCGGACGCCCAGCCCCGCATCCATGATCCGGGACCCCCACTGCAACAGGTCGGAAAGATACTTGCCTAGTTCCGACCGGTCATCGGCGAAGTTTTTCGCGGTGTCCTTCGGGGGTCCCTTCGCCTTGCTCTCGAGCACATAGGCCTGCGCTGCGCGGACAAACCCCTCCAGGCCCTTCATGCTCGTGGGGTCCTGCTTCAGCCCGCCTAGCCACAGGTTCATGGAATACGCGTAGTTCGTCACATCGTGCAGACTCTGCGCGCGATCAAAGAACCGCTCCGCCTTATCGGGCGAGTACTCAAACCCCGCCTTCACTGTCGCCCCGGAGGCTGCCCCGACAGTCGATGGATTCGATCCGGCATCGCCGGTTGACCCATTGGCCGCGGGCGAAGCGCCCTTCTCCTCGGGCTTGATCTCCGGCTTCTTCTTCCCAAACAAGCCCAATGACCGCTCCTTGTCCCGCCCTCAATCGCCAGCGGCAATCCTACCGACTTCCCCAACACCCCGCCAACACCATCAACCGATGTGGGTTGCCCTCTCGGCCCATTTGATACGCACCCGGCCCCGCGCCCGATCCGTGCCGACCGCTTCCTACCGTACGCCATGCCCCTCGACACCGCGAGCCTGCGCATCCGGACTTACCCCGACGACGTGCTCCGCACCAAAGCCCGCCCGGTCGCCACCCTTACGGATGAAGTCCGCGATGTCGCACGCCGGATGATCGAAATCATGCACGAGGCCGAGGGCATAGGCCTCGCCGCCCCGCAGGTCGGTCTCGCTTGGAGGCTGTTTGTCGCGCACGTTCCCGAGAGTGAGTCTCGATCTGCCGCCTCTGTGCCGCCGTCCGCGACCCGCGAGCCGCAGACCTACATCAACCCGGTGCTGACCCAACCCCTCGGCCCGCCCGAGCCGCTGAGCGAGGGCTGCCTTTCCCTGCCCGACATCCTTGGCGAGGTACTCCGGTCGCCGACCATCACCATCGTGGCCACCGGGCTCGACGGCCGCACGTTGACGCACACCGCGACCGGCCTGCTGGCACGCTGCTGGCAGCACGAAGTGGATCATCTCGACGGCGTGCTCATCATTGACAAGATGACGCAACTGTCCAGGCTCAAGAACCGTTTGGCCATCCGTGACCTGGAGCGCGATGCGGAGCGGTGAGTTCGTGGCACCGGGCTTCTGCCCGGTGTGCATTCGGCATGGTCTCTACACTCGCCTCCCATGCGGCTGATCTTCTTCGGCTCCGGCGCTTTCGGTCTCCCGACGCTCGCCCACTTGGCGCGATCGCACACCATCGCCGCGGTCGTCACACAGCCCGACAAGCCCGCCGGCCGCGGCGGCCGCCTCACGCCAACACCCATCGCCGCGTGGGCCGCCGAACACCTTCCCGGCATTCCGATCCTCAAACCGCCCAAGGTCAACGCCCCCGAAGTAGTCGATGAGATTCACCGTCTCGCCTCGACCCCTTCCCCACTTCCGATATCCGATATCCGACCTCCCACATTCGTAGTCATCGCCTTCGGCCAGAAACTCTCAGCGCGTCTGCTCGCAGGGGTGTTCGCCATCAACCTGCACTCCTCCCTCCTGCCGCGCTGGCGCGGTGCTGCACCGATCAACGCCGCGATCCTTGGTGGCGACACCCACACCGGAAACTCGATCATCACGCTGGCCGACCGCATGGACGCCGGGCTTGTGCTGGCGCAAACCGACCCGCCGATGCCGATTGACCCCCTTGTCACCGCGGGCGAACTCCACGACCGTCTCGCCGCCGAAGGCCCGGCGCTCGTCGATCGCGTGCTGGCTCAGCACCTGGAAGATACGCTCTCTCCCCGCGTCCAAGACGAATCGCTCGTCACCATCGCCACCAAACTCAGCAAGTCCGATGGTCAACTCGACTTCCACCAACCCGCCGACTTCCTGCGTCGCCAAGTCCACGCGCTCACACCCTGGCCCGGTGCTTCCACCAGCCTCGACCCACGCGATGCCGCCGCGCCGCTCACCCTGAAACTCCTCCGTGTCCGCGTCGGCCCACCTCATGCCAAGAGGGAGGGAACACCCTTCGATCCCGGCGCGATCATCGACCCTGCCCGCGGCGTGGTATCCTGCGGCAACAACACAACGCTGGAGATCATCGAACTCCAGCCCGCTGGCAAACGCCCGATGGACTGGCCCTCTTTCGCCCGCGGTCGCACCATCCCCCCCGGTTCACGCCTCATCTCTCCGGATGCATGAAGCATGTTTCGGACACTTTGGGACTTGCTTGAAGGTGGGCGGGCACTGGTTGCCGGTCGTTCCCCAACGGCCGATGGCCCGGCTCTGGCTCCGCTCACCGCACCCACGCCGCCTCCCCTTCCGGCCGTCAGGCCCGCAGGTTGGATCGAGCCTGTGGGCCGCGCGTTTCCCAGGCGCGCACAACCAACCACTTTGCCCCAAGTCCTCACTCAGCCTGCCTCCAATCCAAAATCCGCAATCCTAAAGCCGCAATCTTTGTCCTGCCTTCCCATATCCATGGAGGCTCGCTACGAAGCCGTCACCCGCCTGATGCTCTCGACCTACGGCATCCGTGTCCGCAAGTGGCGCACGAGCATGAGCGGGGTCGCGTGGTTTGTCACCTATCGCGACGGGCGAGTCAATCGGCTGATCGAATCGCCCCGGCCCCGTGGCCCGATGTCCGCCGCGATCTTCCTGCACGAGGTCGGCCACCACGCCATCGGCTTCAACATCTACAAGCCGCGCTGCCTGGAGGAATACCACGCCTGGCGATGGGCGCTCGATGCGATGGAGGCCCTCGGCCTGAACATCACCGACCAGGTTCGCTACCGCATGCACGCGTCGCTCTGGTACGCGGTGCAGAAGGCCAGCCGGCGCGGCATAAGGCAACTCCCGCCGGAACTGGAAGCGTTCACGTCGCGGCCAGTTCGACCGAAGCAGACGAAGAACAACCGTCGTACCGCGGGGAAATCTGGCTGAACGTCCCGGGGGCGACTCGAACGCCCGACCTGCCGCTTAGAAGGCGGCCGCTCTATCCACCTGAGCTACCGGGACTCTTGGCGACGCATCCTATTCGCTCCCCGTTCGGATACCGCGCATTCCCTCCGAAGACGGGAGCAGGGCTCGCTTTCCGTAAAACCAGAAAGATTCCCGTCCGCCAGTAGCCGGCCGCACGGACACCGTAAATAATACCGGAGGCATTGCTATCCACCCACCCTCACACACCATGCTCGGCCACGCCACCCTTCCCACGCACTCGGAACTATTCGGACCAGCGACCTCTGTCGCTGTCGCCATCCCCGCTCGGCGTGCGCTCCCTTCCTTCCGCGACCAAGCCGCCGCCGCGTACGAACTTACCAAGCCACGCATCACCCGAATGGTCGCGGTCACCGCCGGTGTCGGCTTCACTCTGGCTGCGATTGGCCGGCCATGGACGGGCCTGAGCCTCGCGACCGCCGCATTCGGCTGCATCCTCGGCACAGGCCTGTCCGCATCGGGCGCCAACGCGCTCAACCAGTGGTTCGAGCGCGACCGCGATGCCCTGATGCACCGCACACGCACGCGACCCCTCCCGGAGAATCGCCTGTCCGCGCCGGCCGCGCTCTCGATCGGCCTCGCCCTGGGCATCCTGGGTGTGCTTGTCCTCTGGGCGCTCTGCGGCCCCGCCGCGGCACTTGTCTCCGCCGCCACCATCATCCTTTACGTCCTGCTCTACACGCCCCTCAAGCCCGTCACCGCGCTCAACACGCTCGTCGGCGCGGTCCCCGGTGCGCTGCCCCCGGTCGTCGGCTGGGCCGCGGCGTGGTCAGTCGGCGCAACCACACCCTGGTCCGCCATCGTTCACCCCCTCATCCAGCCCGCGGCGTGGTCTCTCTTCCTCATTATGCTCGTCTGGCAGGTGCCCCACGTCCTTGCCATCGCCTGGATGCACCGCGAGGACTACGCGCGAGGCGGCTACCGCATGTTGCCCATGACCGACCCCACCGGCCGCGCCACAGCGCTCACCATGTCCGTGTGGGCGGTAACGCTGATCCCCGTCTCGCTTGCGCCCGTCCTGTTGCTGTCCGACCAACTTGGCTGGCTCTACGCGACGATCGCGCTCCTGCTCAGCGGCGGCTTTGCGCTGATGTGCCTGCGGCTGCTGCGTTACTCCGATCGCACGCAGGTGCGGATGGCTTTCTTCGCATCCATCATCCACCTGCCGCTGGTGCTGATGGCGATGGTCGCCGATGCGCTGCTGCACGTGTGGCTGATCTAGTGTCCTGACTTCGAGATAGCCGCACGGTTGTTGGCGACTCGGCCGAGGATGGTATTGGCATCGGCGGTCCAGATGAAGGGCTTGGCGTCGTCGTTGCGTGCGTCGATGTAGTCAAGGGCGGTCTTTTCCAGCTACGCTGGGTTGCGTCCGTCAAGTTGCGCACATTACAAAGAGGGCTCTCCCGCGTGAAGGTGGTGATGGGTATGAAGAAGGTCCGCCGTCTTACCAGATTGGGGGTCGCAAGGGCGCGAAGCCCCTTTGCACAGTGAATCGAGTTGATCGTCAGCTGCAAAGCCAGCATGGATCACCTGGCACTACGATGCCACCGGCAACGGCACCACCGACGGCTCAGACCCCACCTACCACTTTGCGTACGACGAGAAGTGGCGGATGGTGGGGACGTGGCGCGGCACGGACAGCGAGCCCAAGGAACTCTTCGTCAACCACCAGGCCGGGCTTGCGGGGATGGGCGGGTCTTCCTATATTGATACCGTGGTCTTGCGCGACAAGGACAGCAACGGGGGGGGCGGCTGGACGGGCTTGGGTGACGGCACCCGCGAGCAGCGGCATTACTACGCGCAGAACTGGCGCGCCGATGTGGCCGCGGTGTTCGACAACACCGGCCAGATCGAGGAGTGGGACAAGTACCGGGCCTACGGCGTGCCCTTCCTGCTCACCCCCGCCGACCACAACAAGGACGGCGCTGTCGCCAAGGCCGACAGCAATTCCTTCGACGCTGACTACGCCGCGGGGAACCTGAGGGCCGACCTCAACAAGAGCGGCACAGTCACCACGGCCGATCAGACGATCTTCAACGCCTCATACGCCAAGGCGGTCGTCGGCGGCCGCTGGAAACTCTCCGCCCCCGACATCGCCAACCGCAAGGGGTACGCGGGGTACGAGCATGATGGCGATCTCCCCGAACTCGCGCATGTGCGGCACAGGGTGCTGCACTTTGGGCTGGGGAGGTGGACGAGGAGAGATCCGCTGGGGTATGTGGATGGGGCGAGCTTGACTAATTATGTACAGAATGCCCCACTCGTCAATGTTGATCCGACTGGCGAAACGTTGGTGTGTGTCGGTTGCGGAGCTTGTCTAATCGCCGTCGGTCTATCCTGTGGGGCACTCTGCCTCGAGCAGCCTTGGTGGGATACGCCCGGCGAAGGCTTTGGCATGTGTATGCTAAACTGCATTGCGGCGGCCTTGGGTATGAGCTACGATGCTCTGATGGGGATGCTGACGGGGACGCTGCCAACTCCAGAGGGACTCGCAATGCTTGCTTGCGATTTTGTTTGCGGGCGGTGCCTCCACACAAGTATGCGAGACTTTGGACGATGGCTTGGTCGCACTTTCCCCAATATTCCGTGGCTTCCTAGGCCCGTCGCCCCTTCGGTTCCTGGGGTTCTCAGGCCAGGGCCCGGGATTTGGCGAATCACGCCGATCGGCCCGACCTTCCCCTTGCCCAGTTTCCCTCAGGTTCCCGCAATACCGATCTGTCGCTTTGGAATGTGCTAAGGATATCAAATGCACCGGATAATTGCGATACTGGCAAAGTACATAGCATCTCAACCGACGCGCCTGGGAGCGACCGCAGAGGCTAAAGCAGCAATTGAGTCATTCGGACTGCAATTTCCGACGAACTTTGCATTTCGCTTTTTGATATGTTTGCTTTTCCCTGTCTTCATGTTCTTTGGTTGTTTTTGGTTGTTTTTTTTGTCTCCGCCAGTTGTCGCGAAAGCGCTTGGTCCAATTGTACTCATTATCGGAGCATTCAGTGCTCATTCCTGGCTGAGCGGCATTCTGTTTGCTGTGGGCGAAGATCGTTCAGATAAACAGTGACTCTCCCCTCCCACCCTTCTAATTGTTGTCCGGCCGATGCCTCACGACGAAGTGGGAGAGTATCGCTGTAGAGCCGATACGCCTCCACCGGCAAGACCGGCGTGACCTATGTGTACGATGATCCCGACAGCCTGAAAACGACCTGACCGGGCGGATGCACACGCTGGAGGTTGCCACTGACCTGCCCCCATTTTCTGTACCAGTCGCTATGAGAGTCTTTGGGGTACAAGGTACCCAGGAGGCTCTTGATGAAGCGGAAGAAGCACGGTCGGGAAGAGATCATCGGGAAGTTGCGTGAGGCGGAGGGGTTGGAGGCCACCGGGCAGACGCTCGGGCAGGTGTGCCAGAAGCTGGAGATCAGCGGGCAGACGCTGCATCGCTGGCGGAAGCTCTATCGCGGGATGGGGGACGGCCACATCCGGCGCTTGAAGGATCTGGAAGAGGAGAACCGTCGGCTGAAGAAGGCGGTGGCGGACCTGACGCTGGACAAGCAGATTCTCAAGGAAGCCATCGAGGGAAAAGACTGAGCCCGGCGGCTCTGCGGGACGTGGTGGCGCGCCGCAAGATCAACGATGTCGCCCGCCTGGCGCGCTCGATGGGCCCGACGTGTTTCTACGTCATCGAGGATGTGCGAGCGGTGTCAACCGCCGCGCCCCTTCCCGCTGGCCAGGGCGCGCCTACGCCCTAGCCCTTCGTCATCCAACGGAGTTACAGCATCCCGCAAACCACGCCGCGAGGAACGCGAAGATATCCGCGACCTCGCGCGTGCCGTTGCCATTAGAGTCGGGAGGGCACGCCGCGGTCGACTGCCGCCGCAGGGGAGGGGAGGAAGGGGAGGAAGATATGATGCCGAACGAGGTGTCAAGTGTGTGCTTGGGTGTCGTCGGTGAAAACCTGTAAGTCGTTGTCGAAAAATGCTTATGGACGCGGTGAAGTATGATGAGGTTGGGCGTCGCGCGTGGTCGGACGCGAGTTCCGGGGAGCCAGGCGGTTCTCTTGGCACCCTCTGCCTTCATTGGCTGAAGACCGCGAGTTCGCGAGCCAATCATAAAGCGGATTGTCTCGTGGCAGGTCGAAGCACAGTTCATTTTCAGGCGGAAGGGCCATTGGGACGACCCCATCGGGGTCGGCTGGAAGCGCTTCGCGATTCCGGGGGTGTCGGTCGCCCTTGGCGACCTCCACACCCCGGCTACTCACGGCCACACCTTCGGCGTGGAGACTGCGTGCTCGTCAAGAGGCGAAAGCCCGGGCTTGCGCCCGGGCCTCTACGGCTCCGCCGGCGTCGACGAGGAGGCGCTTGAGGTGCTTCTTACCGTCGGTCATGGTGATGTGGATTTCGGCGGCGCCGACGGCTCCAGACTCGTGAGTGGTGACGGACTTGGATGCGATGGCCGGGGCATTCTCCTTCAGCCACTCTGCCACCTTATCTACCGGCTCCGCGGTGGCGCGCCAGAGATCGACCTGATCGACCGCGACATCAAGCAGGCGCTTCTTCACCCACGCACGGTCGAGGAACGCGAGAAGGTTCCCAGCCTTCGGTCCCGCGGCCTTGTCGAAAAGCACGCGGTACAACGCCGCAAACCCGAGCCGTTGCTCGATCGGAGTCATCCTCGCGGCATCGAACACCAGTGTTTGCAACGCTTCCCCGTTCCAGTGCGCGCTGTCCAGCAGGCCGGCGAGGGCGTGCAGGAAGCCGCGCTGGGCGACGGAAAGTTCCGCCGCGGCGGGGGGCAGCGTCGCCTGGAGTGACATCCGCTCATCGGCGGTGGCGTAGTTCTCAAGGAAGACCTTCGCGGCGTGGACGCGACGGACAAGGTGGCCGCGCTCCAGCGCATTGAGCGCCGAGCCCTTGATCTTCTCGAACTCCGCGGAGACGTCCAGATGCGGCATCTGCACCAACGCGAGGACGAGGCCGAACTCGCAGGCGAAGAAATCACCTTCGGGGCTTACCTCGCACAGGTGGTACGTCCGCTTCTCATCGTCGGAGGCCTTGGGGTCGCGGAAGGTCTTGACCTGCGCGCGGTCCAACTCGTTGAACAACTTGACGAGTTGCTCGTGCGTCGGCTCGAAGTTCGCTTGGCGCTTCGGGGGCGTGCGCAGCATGAGGAACCGCAGGATCTCCGGCGGCAGAAAGTTCGCGACATCGCGCGCGGCGACGCCGACGCCGCGGGAGGAGGACATCTTCGCGCCGCCCACGAGCACGAAGCCGTAGGGGATATTGAGCGGGGCCTCGCGCCCGTAGATGGCCTTGAGGCAGTGCGCGGCGACATCGCGCGAGCCACCCTTGGTGTTGTGGTCCTCGCCCGCGCCCTCGACGGCGACAGGGAATGTGGCCCACTTGGCGACCCACTCGAGTTTCCAGGGCATCTTGCCGCGCCCGTCGAACGGGGAGACCTTGCCCCTGTGCCCGCAGCCGGTGGCCCACTCGACGAGTTTGGGCTTGCACTCGTACACGACTTCCTTGCCGTCGTACTCGGTGACCTCGGTGGTGCCGATGCGTCCGCAGTTCTCGCAGATGGTCTGGAAGGGGTGCCAGTTGTCGGGTCGATCGGAGTTGGAGACTTTCTTGTAGATCGTGCGAACCGTGGGCGCGGCCCGCAGAATCCGGTCGATGGCCTCGTTGAACTGACCGGTGCGGTAGATGTCGCGCATCCGGTAGAACTCGCACGTCACGCCGAGGTCGGCGAAGACGGACCAGAACTCGGTGATGAAGTGGTCGGCCATGTCCGTGGCCCCGGAGCCGGGCGGGGGCGGCACGTTGCAGAGCGGCTTGCCGAGGTGCTGCCGCCAGATTTCGCCCTGGCCGAAGGGGATTTCATCGACGGGGTCGTAATCGTCGCAGCCGAAGCGGTAGCGGACATCCACGCCCCGCTCCTTGAGCGCGCGGAACGCGGCATCGTGGATGAGGACGCCGCGGAGCGCCCCGACATGGGCACGCCCGGAGGGGGTCTTGGAGTCGTTGATGATGACGGGCCGGGAGGTGTCCAGGCCCTGCAGGGCTTCGTCGGTCCAGTGCATGGGAGAGGAGGGTAGGGGAAGGACGAGGGGATCGAGGGATCAAGGGAGGAGGGATCGAGATAGGAGGGAGAAAGGAGCGGCGAAGAGGCAGAGGTTCACACCCGACCGGCTGTCATTTGTCTTCTTGATCCCTCGATCCCTTCTTCCCTCCTCCCTTCCTCAAACTTGATTTTTCGCCTGTTCAAGCGTCGGGGGGGGCGCGGGCCGATAACACCGGCAAGCCTTGCCGGGATCGCCCTTTGTGCGGGGGACGATGGAGACGCGATCACCCGGCGGGGAGGGAGTTGCGCGTGTACACGATCGCGGTGGTCAACCAGAAGGGCGGGTGCGGCAAGACCACCTCGGCGATCAATCTCGCCGGTGTCTTCGCCTCCCGCGGCTACCGCAGTCTGCTGGTGGACCTCGACCCGCAGGCCCACTGCGCTGCCGGGCTGGCCATCCCCGAGCAGCGAATCGACAAGCACATCGGCGATGCGATGCTTGCGGCGGAGAACTCGCCGATCGATTCTGATCGCCTGCTCTGGCGCGTCAGCCGAAATCTTGATCTGGCTCCCAGCACCGTGCGTCTGGCCGCGCTGGAGGCCGCCCGGGGCGACCTGGCGCAGAAGCCCGATGCCGAGAGCCGGCTGAAGAAGGCCCTGAGCCGCTTCGGCGGCCAGTATGACATCTGCCTGATCGACTGCTCCCCGGCGATTGGCCTGCTCACCTTCAACGCGCTGGTCGCGGCGGACGAGATACTGATCCCCGTGGAGACCGCGTTCTTCTCTCTGCACGGCGCTACCAAGCAGGTCAGCACCATCAAGTCCGTCGCGAAACGGCTGGGCGTGACGCTTATGTATCGCCTGCTGCCGACGATGCACGACCCGGCGAGCGCCCTGGCGCGCGACCTGCTCGAGGAGTTGCGCCGCCGCTTCCCCGGTCGCGTGACGCCGGTGGTGATCCGGCTGGATCAGTGCCTGCGCGAGGCCGCGAGTTTCGGCCAGCCGGTGGTCGAGTATTCGTCCGATTCGCTGGGGGCGCAGGACTATGGCGCCCTGGCAACGTTCCTGACGGAGCAGTCGCTGAACAGAAAAGGCGGGCGCATCGACGCGTCGGAGGTTGATGCCGATGCCGAGGCGAAGCACCCGCTCCCGCAGGTGCATGTCGTCCCGGGCATCGCCGATCGCGCAGCGCTGCCTGTTCACAAGGCCGCGGAACCGGCGCGGCCCGTTGCCGCCTTTCCCGATGGCCGACTGGTGGAGCCTGCAACTCCGGCTCACATCGCGGTGATCGAGGCTCCCGTGTCTCCGGCGCGGAGCGCAGATGCCGTGGCGATGATCGACCCGCCCGCGGTGTTCATGCCCACACGCGCGGCGGACCTCGTCGCCCGCGCACGAAAACTCCACGCCCGCCCGGAAACTGAGCCCGTGCTGCTGCATCGCTCTCAGCCGACCCCGGCCCCGCCTGTTGCCGATGCGCCTGACCCCGTTTCGCCTGCTCCCCTCGCGCCTCCCGTATCGCCAGCCGATGCGATTTGGTTCGGCGTGCGCGTCACGCCGCGCGGCGTCATCTTCCGCCAGCCCCTTACGCTGGGCCGCTCCATCCGCATCGCCGGCGAGTTCAACCACTGGTCCGATGCGGCAACGCCGCTCCGCCCGCACCCGACACTCGGCGTGCTGGAGGGTGTCGCGCAGATCGCCGCGGGCTCAACGCAGTATCGCGTGGTCGTGGATTCGCAGTGGATCGCCGATCCGTACAACCCGCTCGTCGCGCCCAATCCGTTCGGCGGGGCCAACAGCATTGTGTATGTCCCAGAGAACGACTCGTCGGCCGCCGAATGGGCGGCGTCGAGCGGAGGCCTGCAATGAACGGGCGCACAAATCAGCCTCCTTTTCCTGCAACCTCTCGCGGCACGCCGCAGCTGCACCGAGATGAGGCGTCATGGGACAGCCCGCTCCTGCCCGCATCTGCACCGCGCACAGGCGCGCCGACAAACGAAGAGTTTGATGCGCTGACCGACCTGTTTCTTGGTGAGGTCAGCCCATCGGGAGCGAAGGCCGCGAACGGCCGCCCGCCGGTCCCATCCGCTCTGCCCGCCCTCTCCCCGCCTGCAAGCAATGGTCGGCCCAAGCAGGTGCTGCGGCTCGCCGGCATGGAAGAGGACCTGGACCTCGATGAGGCGTTCTCTCCGGAGGCGCCTGTCTCACGCAGCCCGGCGACCGTGATGGAGCCGCCGCGCCGCGTTCCTGCTGCGCCGTCGGCCGCGATCGTCGAGTGCATAGTGCTGGGGCACCTGCCCGTGCTCGGCGCGGCGTGGGGCGCGCAGTATGTCCGCGAGGTTGCGCTGGCTTCGGGTCGCCCCGTCGCGTATGTGCGGCTGCAGCGCGGGTATGCGTCGGTCGAAGTCATCGGCGGCAGCGGGGAGTCCGAGCAGACTTCCGCGGCAAAGACCCTCGAAGAAGCCCTCAGAATCGCCGCGAGCCACACGCACCGCTGGGTCGTGCGTGCTGATGCCGCGGATGAGGCCCGCCTCGCCGCGAGCCCGCTGGTGCGCATCGTCACACTGCTGACGGGCGTCGATGAGGCCGCGATTGTCGCGGCGTACGGCTCCGTCAAGGCTCTCGCCGCCAACCTCACCGCGCCGGGCGTTGAACCGGCCAGCGGCCCGCTCATGCGCGTCGCGGCGATGGGCGCACCCGCGGAGAAGGCCCTGCCCGCGTGCAAGCGGCTCGCCGATGCGGTGTCGCGGTTTGTCGGACGCGAGGTGGACGCGGCGGTGTGCAGTTCGCGCATCGCCTCTGCGCGTCCGTCGGAGGTGCTCTTCACGGGGCGCACGGATGTCGAGCCTGTTGCCGCGCTGGAACTGCTGGCCGCCGCCGCGGCGGAAGTTCGCGTGGTGGAGCGCGCTGCTCCGCGACCCGTCGCCGTGGCCACCATGCCCGCGCGAGTCGTACCTGAACTTGAACTCGAGATTGAACCCGACTTCGCGCCCGAAGGTGTACCGGTCACTCCGGTGCGGGTCATCACCACACACAGTCCTCCGCCGCGCGTACACGCAACGTCCGTAGCGGCGGAGGCCAAGCCACTTGCCGCGCCCGTTGCCGAACGCGATCCCCGGAGCGCGGAAACACTCTCGGATGCACCCAGCGCGCTGGCGCTCCTGCTCCCGGGCCTGCGCCCGGTGAGCATCCGCTGCCCGTACGCGGAGGGCGTGGAGTTCGCCGCGGATCGCGCGGGGGGCCTTCACCTCTTGTCGCGCGTCCAGCACACGGCCGATGGGCAGGAGCAGCGGGCGTTGTCGGAACTGATCGTTGCTGGCGCGTGGGCCGATGCGCACGCGTCAATGCTCGCGGCGTCGCTGGGTCAGGCCGCGGCTGTAGGTGGGGGTGGGGGAGCGGAACTGCACCTGTTCACCGACCGCCCGAAGGCCTCGCGCCGGTTACTTGAGACGAGCGTGAACGTCCACCTGCTGGCGCGTGTCGAGGTGGATGGCCGGAGCGGGTGGTACTGCACGGACCTGAACTGAGAATGTCGAGCGACGCGAGTAGAGGTTCGGGCGCGAGCCGGGGCGTTTCTGTTTTGAGGCAGACTATTTTTCCCGCAGACGTCGCTGGGTGGGCGTCGTGTCCGAACGGAGTTTGAACTTTGGACCCCCGGACTTTGACGGAGGTTTGGGCACCGGCTTGGGCTCTCTCGGATCGTCCTGTGGACCCGGCGCTGGGGGGCCGCCGAAGTCCTTTGGGAGTGCGTCCACGGTCTTCATGGTCTCGAGGCTGACGGTCACGACCTGCTTGACGAGGCGGACGATATACTCCGGGTCGTTGCGCTCCTCGCCCCAGGCGTTGCAATCGCTGACCGCGCCGGTCTTGGGATCGGTGTAGACCTGGTATTGGTCGATGACCCACTCGAGGGCGGAGCGGTTGCCGAGGCGGTAGCGGTAGACCTCGGCGGGGATGTCGTGCAGCGTGAGCGTGTCGTTCACGCGCAGTGATTCCTTGCCCTTGGTCAGCCGCATCTTGTCGTCAACCCGCCACGACTTGGGACGCTTGCGGCCGTTCGTGTCGGTCAGCACCCAGTTCTCGGTGAGTTTGTAGGGCTTGACGATCTTCTCATCGTCGTAGTTGAGGTGGAGTTTGGAGAGTTTCTCTCCGGCTGCGACGAACGCCTCGAAGTCGGCGAACGTCTTCGCGAGCGGGATGCGCGGCAGTTCGCGCTTGAGATTGTCGGCGAAGGTCTCGCGGTAGTCATGATGGTGGAGCATCGCGTAGACGTAGTGGAAGATGTCGAGTTTGGCGATCTTCTTGGCGGCGGGGCTGTCGGGCTGGTACTGGGCGCGGAAGAGGTTCAAGGCCCAGTCGGTAATGTTCTCGCGGCGGTTAGAGCCGTCTTTGTTGTAGACGTATCGAGAGCACCATTGAAAGCCATCTATTGAAAGAATCGACAGGTTTGGGATCGTGTTGCTTGCCAAAGCACCAAAGCAGGCACGGTGGCCAATGCCCGAAAATCCGATCAGCGGATTCTCGCTCGTCGGTGTTGGGAAAATGGACGGCAATCCGTAGATCTCGGCATCAAGAACTCGGTCGAAATACACCAGTTGCCTTGAGAAAGGTCGATATAGCGAGGACCGGAGTGCATCGCGAGACCACTCAACGTACCTGCCCCGCATCAGATCGTTCTTAAGATCGCGATCCCACGCGATTTTGTCGTACTTCACCCATCCATGCACATCCACATCCTTTGGCGCCCGCTTCCATCGGTCAACTTCGTTGTTGTAGGCGTCGATAAACTCCTTTATGCGTTCGGAAAGCACGCTTGCTGAGAAGGCATAGACCACGCTGTCGCGATGCGTCGCGATGCCGAGGGAATAGACCTTGAAGATGACGCCGGATACGCCGTTCTTCGCCGCGCGGCCTTCCTTGCTGGCGACAGGGACGTACCCGGCGAACTCGTGACCGTTGGCCGGTACGAGCCACGAGTTTTTTTCATCGGGCTTGAGTTTCGTCCACTTCACCTCGGCTACCGAGCCCCGGCGTTCGAGGAGCGCGAGTTTGTCGAATCGTGGGATGTCCTTGCGGACATTGGCGTAGAAGATACCGCGCTTCTTTATCTTCTCACGCTTGACGCAGACGGTGATGCCGACACCGACCTGTATGCCGAAGACGTTGTACTGAGTGCCCGAGAGTGTCGGGTTCTCGCGGACGTTGCCCTCGAGGTCGAGGTGATAGATCGCCTGGAAATCGCGGGCCAGGTGCTTGCGCATGCCGTCGTAGGCGATGTTCTCGACGAAAGCGTTGTTGGAAACGAAGCACACGACACCGTCGCGATCTTCAAGCCGGCGCGTCGCCCAGCGGAAGAACTTCACATACGGGTCGTTGAGTTTGCTCACGCTGGTCGCCGTAGAGTCCGCGGCGTAGCTGTGCTTCACCCAGTGGTCCACCGTCGGGTACGGTCTGTTCTGGTTCTGCTCGTTGTGGATCATCTGACCGACGTTGTACGGCGGGTTCCCGATGACGACTTCGATCGGCGTGTTCTTCTGTCGGTCCACGCGTTTCATGTTGGCCTGCGTGAAGAGGCCCGAGTGCTTGGGCTCGGCGAGTTCCAGCGTGTCCACAAAGCACAGCCCCTCGAACGCCTCGAAGTCACCCGTCTGCTCGAAGAACTCGTGCTCGATGTTCATGGCCGCGATGTAGTACGGCATGAGCATGATCTCGTTGGCGAAGAGTTGCTCCGTGTACATCCGCTTGAGGTACTTGGGGCCGCGCTGGGCAGCGCGCTTCATCAGGTTCACGACGAAGTTGCCCGTGCCGGTGCAGGGGTCGAGGATGTTGACGCCGTCGTCGCCGAGTTTCTTGCCGAACTCGGTCTCGAGGACCCATTCGACGGAGGCGCACATGAAGTCCACGATGGGCTGGGGCGTGTAGACGATGCCGTGGGTGTCGGCGGTCTTGACGCAGTAGCCTTGGAAGAACTCCTCGTAGACGGTGTTGAGGAAGTGCTGCTTGCTGGACCAGTCCTGGACGCGCTCGGCGGCGTTTTCTATGGCCAGGTAGAAGTGGTCGAGTGCGCGGAGAAAGTTCTCGGGCTGGAAGTGCTTGCTGGAGAGGGCGGTGATGACGTTCTCGACCTCGGCGGCGATGACGTTCTTCTGAAGGAACTCGAGGTTCTTGAAGACTGAGCGGAAGAGGCGCTTGGTGAGCAGGTGCTGGACAAGCATCTCATCGACGGCCTGCCGGCTGATGTTGGGATTCAGTGTGGTCTGGCAGAGGCGGAAAAAGGCCTCGAAGGCGTCCTTGAACCTGCGGTTGGACTTGTGGGCTTCGGCGATCACCTCGGCGAGGGCCTTGCCGACGGCGGGGACCTTCTCGGTGAACGCCTCGACGGCCTCATCGAAGTTCACCAGGGGCTGGTCTTTGAAGATGATGAAGGCGTTGAGCAGTTCGCAGAGCGCGGAAGCACCGGCATCTGAATCAGCGATGAGGGCGGTCTGCGTGTGGCGGCCCGCCTGATAGAGGACGGCCTTGGCGGGGGACCAGAAGATGATGTTGTCGAGCGGGTAGCCCTTGTGGATCTTGCTCAGGACTTCGCGGTCGAGGTCGTCGGCGTTGTCCTTGGCTTCCCAGTGGCCGCGGGGGAGTTGGTAGCGGTCGCGGACGGTGCCATCGGGGATGATGCGTTTGCCCTTGGCCTTTTTGCCGAGTTCGGGGATCGTGGTCCACTTGTTGCAGCGGACGGCCTGTGCGAGGAGGTGCTGGAAGGCGGCGCGGACGGCCTGCTCGTGATCGACTTCCTGGTGCGCGAGGTCGGCCAGGTGCGTGTAGTAGGCACGGATGGCCGGGCTCTTGGTCGTCAGGAGTTTGACCGTTGGGGGCATGGGGAGCAGGTTAGCGAGTGAGGGGCGGACCTGCGCCTGCTCCGCAGGCTTTGGTTGATGGAACGGTCCCAACCGGAACCCCCTCTGTCGCTGCGCGACATCTCCCCCGTCGGGGACGGGTGAGAGGGCATTGCAAAAGTCGTCGGGGCCGAGGTAGAGGG
>Ga0163153_10001947_pt1 | contig 31513 bp, 23 predicted proteins | sample OliLakLV19MP6IB1_FD_148629 | JGI IMG/M metagenome (GOLD analysis project Ga0163153, IMG submission 148629) | Freshwater microbial mat bacterial communities from Lake Vanda, McMurdo Dry Valleys, Antarctica - Oligotrophic Lake LV.19.MP6.IB-1 | ecosystem: Environmental > Aquatic > Freshwater >...
TGCCGGTAGCGGTGGGCTCTACGACATGGGTTGGTATAAGGATAACAGCGACATGAAGACCCATCCCGTGGGCCAAAAGCAGGCGAACGCCTGGGGGCTCTACGATATGCATGGCAACGTGTGGGAGCGGTGCGCCGATTGGTATGCGAGCTACGACGAGGGCAGCGTGCGCGATCCGGCTGGCCCGACTTCGGGCACCCACCGCGTCATCCGCGGCGGCGGCTTCGCCTTCGCGGCGGGCTACTGCCGCTCCGCCCGCCGCGGCATCATCACGCCGGACTACCGCGACTACGGCCTCGGCTTCCGCCTCGCCCTCAGTTCATCCAGGGGAACCAGCCAGTGAAAAAAGAGGCGAATGAAGCGGACGGAGGGCGGACAGACCGGAGCGGAGCGGAGGGCGGTCAGCCCGGAGTCAGCGGAGCAAGCCGGGGGTCGAGGGGGCGGAGCCTCCTGAATCGATAAAAGCGTCAGACCGCCAATACCACACCACCCAAACACCTCGCCACCTTCACCATCAACTTCATCTTTCATCTTAAACTAATACCCCATGACGCCCACCGAAGCCGCCAAACTCCTCGACCTCCCGCCCGACGCCACGCCCGAACAACTCGAAGCCCGTTTCCTCGAACTGCGTCGCAAGCTGGAGGATAAGATCGCCAAAGCCCCCACGCCCGGCCTTAAGGCCAAATACCGCGACTCGCTCTCCGAGATCACGACCGCCTTCGAGTCGCTGACCCTCGCCGCCGACACCTCCGACCTGCCGGTCTTGCAACGGGCCGCGAAGGTGGAGCGAGTTGTCCCCAACGCGCTGTCCGGGAACTCCCCGCTCCCCGCTCCCAGCTCTCCGCCCCCTGCGCGTAAGTCCAACCGCGAATTCCTCCTCGTCGCCATCATCGCCGTAGTCGTCTTCGCCGCTGGCGGCTGGTTTATCCTGAAAACCCGCGCCGAGTCCGCCGAGCGCGCCCGCGTCGAAGCCGCCGCCAAGGCCGAGGCGGATCAACGCGCCACCTTGGCCAAGGCCGAAGCGGAAACGGAAAAGGCCCGCCAGGAAACCCAGTTTTCCGCGTTACGCGCGGCTCAGGCCGAGGCCAAAATCCGTTGGGAAACCGCGGAGCGCGAACTCTCCGCCGCCGAGCGGCGTTTGTCGGAACTAAAAAGCGACCAGCGCAACGCCGAGAAGCTGCCCGCCACCGCCGAGCGCGAACTTACCACCGGCTTGACCACCCTCGAAACCGAGGTCGCCGCGCAGCGCGCCAGCCTGCTCGCCCTCGGCAAGACGATCCGGTTCACTTCCGAGCCCGCCGGCTTAAACGTCCAAGGCACCGATGCCTATGGCCGGAACTTTAGCGGCACGACCCCGGCAGCTGTTTCCCTGCCGTGGGGTGCCGCGCAGGTCACCGTCTCCTCTCCCGGCAAAGGCTGGGCGGACACAAAACGCACTCTCCGCATCGGGCGTGACAGCGAGACGGAAGTGAAAGCCTCCTTCGCCCTTTCCACCGCGCAGATCACCTCCACCCCGAGCGGCCTCGCCTACACCTTGACCAACCCCGCCGGGCTCTCGCGTCGCGGCACCACCCCCGCCGACCTCAAAGACGTGCCCACCGGCGCAGCCACCCTGAAGCTCGCGCGCTCCGCTTGGCCCGACATCGAGCAAGCGGTGGAGATCGCCGCCGGGCAGCCCAACGCCTTCACCGCCGGGTTTGCCCCCGGCAGCCTCACCCTCACCACCGAACCCACCGGAGCGACGGTCATCGCCGACGGCAAGACTCTCGGGGTCACCCCGCTGACCCTCGAAAACCTGATCCCCGGGCCGCGCCGCTACAGTCTCGCGTTAAAGGGCCACAAGTCGGCCGCGGTGAGCGGGCAGGTCAAGATGCGCGAAACCACGGCGCTAACGGCGAGCCTGGAAAAGTGGACCGGACCGGAAGAAGGAACCCCCTTCCAAATCCCCGACTTGGGACTGGAGCTGGTGCCGATTGCGGCGGGCACCTTTACGATGGGCAGCCCGGCCAGTGAAAGCGGACGGGACTCGGACGAAGGCCCGCAGACGCGGGTGACGATCAGCCGTGCGTATTGGCTAGGCAAATACGAGGTCACGCAGGCCGAATGGCGAGCGATCATGGGGAGCACCCCGAGCTTTTTCAGCGGGGACCGGCTGCCGGTGGAGCAGGTGAGCTACGACGATGCGTTAGCGTTCTGCCGGAAGCTGACGGAGAGGGAGCGAGCGGAGGGCAGACTACCGGAGGGTTATGCGTATACCTTACCGACGGAGGCGGAGTGGGAGTATGCGTGTCGTGCGGGCACGACGGGAGACTATGCGGGAAGCCTGAGCAATATGGCGTGGTATAGAGACAACAGTGGGATGACGACGCACGCGGTGGGGCAGAAGCAGGCGAACGCATGGGGGCTCTACGACATGCATGGCAACGTGTGGGAGTGGTGTGCTGATCGGTATGCTCCGGCTCTACCTGGGGGCAGCGTGAGCGATCCGGCTGGCGCTAGTTCGGGCACCCGCCGCGTCGACCGCGGCGGCTGCTTCGCCGGCGCGGCGGTCATCTGCCGCTCCGCCAACCGCGGCAACGACGCGCCGGGCAGCCGCGGCGGCATCCTCGGCTTCCGCCTCGCCCTCAGTTCATCCAGGGGAACCAGCCAGTGAAAAAAGAGGCGAGTGGAGCGGACGAAGGGCGGACAGGGGGTAAGCGGAGCGGCCCCGGTCAGCCCGGAGTCAGCGGAGCAAGCCGGGGGTCGAGGGGGCGGAGCCTCCTGAATCGATAAAAGCGTCAGACCGCCAATACCACACCACCCAAACACCTCGCCACCTTCACCATCAACTTCATCTTTCATCTTAAACTAATACCCCATGACGCCCACCGAAGCCGCCAAACTCCTCGACCTCCCGCCCGACGCCACGCCCGAACAACTCGAAGCCCGTTTCCTCGAACTGCGTCGCAAGCTGGAGGATAAGATCGCCAAAGCCCCCACGCCCGGCCTTAAGGCCAAATACCGCGACTCGCTCTCCGAGATCACGACCGCCTTCGAGTCGCTGACCCTCGCCGCCGACACCTCCGACCTGCCGGTCTTGCAACGGGCCGCGAAGGTGGAGCGAGTTGTCCCCAACGCGCTGTCCGGGAACTCCCCGCTCCCCGCTCCCAGCTCTCCGCCCCCTGCGCGTAAGTCCAACCGCGAATTCCTCCTCGTCGCCATCATCGCCGTAGTCGTCTTCGCCGCTGGCGGCTGGTTTATCCTGAAAACCCGCGCCGGGTCCGCCGAGCGCGCCAACGTCGAAGCCGCCGCCAAGGCCGAAGCGGAAACGGAAAAGGCCCGCCAGGAATCTCAGTTTTCCGCGTTACGCGCGGCTCAGGCCGAGGCCAAAATCCGTTGGGAAACCGTGGAGCGCGAACTCTCCGCCGCCGAGCGTCGTTTGTCGGAACTAAAAAGCGACCAGCGCAACGCCGAGAAGCTGCCCGCCACCGACCAGGCGGAAATGAAGGCCCGCCTGGCCGCACAGACCGATTACGTCGAGTGGCTCCAACCTCAGCTCGCGCGCCACCCCGCGCGCACCCTGCTTGCCCGGCTCGATGCCTTGCTCTCCACCAAAGCCTTGGCCGAAGCCGCCACCGCCGAGCGCGAACTTACCACCGGTTTGACCACCCTCGAAACCGAGGTCGCCGCGCAGCGCGCCAGCCTGCTCGCCCTCGGCAAGACGATCCGGTTCACTTCCGAGCCCGCCGGCCTAAACGTCCAAGGCACCGATGCCTATGGCCGGAACTTTAGCGGCACGACCCCGGCAGCTGTTTCCCTGCCGTGGGGTGCCGCGCAGGTCACCGTCTCCTCTCCCGGCAAAGGCTGGGCGGACACAAAACGCACTCTCCGCATCGGGCGTGACAGCGAGACGGAAGTGAAAGCCTCCTTCGCCCTTTCCACCGCGCAGATCACCTCCACCCCGAGCGGCCTCGCCTACACCTTGACCAACCCCGCCGGGCTCTCGCGTCGCGGCACCACCCCCGCCGACCTCAAAGACGTGCCCACTGGCTCAGCGACCCTGAAGGTATCCCGACCGGCTTGGCCCGACATCGAGCAAGCGGTGGAGATCGCCGCCGGGCAGCCCAACGCCTTCACCGCCGAGTTTGCCCCCGGCAGCCTCACCCTCACCTCAGAACCCGCCGGTGCCACCGTGCTGGCCAACGATAAGCCAGTTGGCACCACCCCGCTGACCCTCGAAAACCTCCTGCCCGGCGAGCACACCTATCGCCTGAAACTCAAAGGCTACGGCACCGCCAGCGTCAGCGGCCAAGTGCGGGCTAAAGCGACCGCCCAAGCCAGCGCCCGACTGGAGCGCATCGCGCAATTGGAGGCGGGCAAGCCCTACCGTGTGCCCGAGCTGGGCCTGGAGCTGATGCCCATCGCCGCTGGCCGTTTCACCATGGGCAGCCCAGAGTCGGAGGTTGATCGCCAGAGCAACGAGAAACAGCACCAAGTGACGCTCAGTCAGCCGTATTGGCTGGGTAAATACGAGGTAACGCAGGCCGAATGGCAGGCGGTGATGGGGCGGACACTGGAGCAAGAACGGGCCGCCGCTGAGCAGTATTGGGCGGAGCGAGAAGCGGCTGGCGGGCGGGGACTTCCGGTGGAGAGCTGCAAGGCGATGAAAGAGCAGTCCCGGAAAGTCTATGGTGAGGGTGATACGCACCCGATTTATTATGTAAGCTGGGACGCCGCGATATCGTTCTGCCGGAAGCTGACGGCTCGCGAGCGAGCGGCGGAGCGGCTGCCAGCGGGCTACGAGTATACCCTACCGACGGAGGCGCAGTGGGAGTATGCGTGCCGAGCCGGGACGAGCGGGCCGTATGCCGGTAGCGGTGGGCTCTACGACATGGGTTGGTATAAGGATAACAGCGACATGAAGACCCATCCCGTGGGCCAAAAGCAGGCGAACGCCTGGGGGCTCTACGATATGCATGGCAACGTGTGGGAGTGGTGCGCCGATTGGTATGCGAGCTACGACGAGGGCAGCGTGCGCGATCCGGCTGGCCCGACTTCGGGCACCCACCGCGTCCTCCGCGGCGGCAGCTTCGCCGACTCGGCGGACTTCTGCCGCTCCGCCTGCCGCGGCGGCAACGCGCCGGTCGACCGCGGCGGCAGCCTCGGCTTCCGCCTCGCCCTCAGTTCATCCAGGGGAACCAGCCAGTAAAAAAAGAGGCGAGCAAAGCGGACGGAGGGCGGACAGACCGGAGCGGAGCGGAGGGCGGTCAGCCCGGAGTCAGCGGAGCAAGCCGGGGGTCGAGGGGGCGGAGCCCCCTCGCGAAGAGGAAAAATAAAAAAATAACCACCCATGCAAATCGCCCTTTTCACCGTGAGCCCCGGCGACACCCCCGCCCAAGAAGACCTCAACCGCTTCCTGCGCAGCCACCGCGTGCTCACCCTCGACCGCCAATGGACGGGCACGGCCTGGACCTTCTGCGCCACCTACCAACTCGGCCCCGCCACCCCCACCAGCCCCGCCCACGGTAAACCCGCTGAAAAGATAGACTACAAGACCGTGCTCGACGCGCCCACCTTTGCCCGTTTTTCCCGGCTGCGGGAACTGCGCAAAAGCCTCGCCGAACGCGAAGCCCTGCCCGCCTACGCCGTATTCACCAACGAACAACTGGCCGCAATCGCCAGGCTCCCCGAGCCCGTGTCCCTCGCCGCTCTTGGCCAGATTGACGGCATCGGCTCCGCCCGCCTCGAAAAATACGGCTCCGGCATCCTTCAAGCTCTCTCCGACCATGCGCACCAGCCCCCTGCGACTTGAGCAAATCGCCGATCCTGAAAACCTCCGCGCCGCCTTCCTCCGGGCCGCGCGGGGCAAGGCTCCGCGCGCCGAGGTCATCGCCTTCCGCACCCGGCTCGATGCCGAGCTCGCCCAGCTCCACGCCGAAATCCTCTCCGGCACCGCCACCGCCCGGGGCTTTACCCGCTTCCGCATCTTCGAGCCCAAAGAGCGCGTCATCCACGCCCCTTGTTTTCGCGACCGCGTGCTCCACCACGCCCTCGTCGGCCTCTGCGAGCCCGAATTCGAGCGCCGCCTCATCGCCGATAGCTACGCCTGCCGCCGGGGCAAAGGCCGCGAAGCCGCCCTGCGCCGCGCCGAGCACTACGCCGCCCGCCACACCTGGTTCCTCAAGCTCGATGTCGCCAAGTATTTCGACTCCATCCCGCACGCCACCCTCATCCCCGAAGTCGCCGCCCGCTTTCGCGACCCGCGCATCGTCGCACTCTGGACACGCCTCATCCGCGCCCATGAAACCGCCCCCGGCCGGGGCCTGCCCATCGGCGCACTCACCAGCCAACACCTCGCCAACAGCTACCTCGCCCCGGTGGATCGCCTCGTGAAGGAGACGCTCCTCATCCCCGGCTACGCCCGCTACATGGACGATATGGTCCTCTGGTCCGATGACCGCGCCACCCTCAACGCCGCCAAAAGCCAGATCGAGACCCTGCTCGCCGCGCGCGGCCTGCGCCTCAAAGCCACCTGGCACCTCCAGCCCACCGCGCGCGGTGCGGATTTTCTCGGCTATCGCGTTTTCCCCTTCGGCAGTCGCCTCGCCCGTCCCTCCCGTCGTCGCTTCCTCCGGCGCTGGGCATGGCTGGAGCGCGCCCGCGAACTTGGCGCGATCTGCGAGGCCGAGGGCCAGCGCCGCGCGCTCGCGCTCACCGCCTTCGTGCGTGTCGCCCGCCGGGAACCCTTGCTGCGCCGGCTCTTCGGCGCAGCCAAAACGGAGGTCGGCCATCGGGCACCCACCGCGTCAACCGCGGCGGCAGCCACGCCAACACGGCGGACAACTGCCGCTCCGCCAACCGCAACAACAACACGCCGGACAACCGCAACAACAACCTCGGCTTCCGCCTCGCCCTCAGCTCAACCCGCCCGGGTCGAGCCCTCTGGTTTGAACCGGCCGCCCTCCCGTTCGGTCGGTGCCCTTTCACTGGGCGCCACCGACCAACAGCCCGGCATCACCGCCCCGGTGTAAGTAGCCGCTTGCACCTGCAACCGAGCCAAAACTCCGGGGCGGCTTCATTTGTTATTTAACTGATTCCGATCAGCCTAGACTCGCCTTGGCGCGGTAAAGAAGCCGCATCAACATGATTAAAACGAGGTTCAAGAGCGGGACGGGCATCTTGCCCGTGGGTTCGGCATCATGGGCGGGACGGCCATGCCAATTCCTAACCGCTGAAGCGAGCCCGCTTTCGATCATCCTCCTCCGCTACCCCCGCACCGGCAGCTTCTGCAACCGAGCATACATTGACGTGAGATCGGACTCGGCCTGTTTCGAGAATTCCCGCGCCACCGACTCGCCCGTGCGGCCGTCCGTCGCGGTGACGTTTACCCGGCCCGTGCCGTCGTAGCCCATCTCGACGGCGACGGGGTGCTGCGCCTCGGGCCGGCGGATCGGGCCGAAGGTGAACTGCCCGAGCGTCTCCGGCGGCGTGAAGGGATCCTTGCGCTGCAACAGCTCGATGGAAAGCGAGGTCTGGTCGGCCTTCTGCGTGTAGAAGGTCTGCTTCGCCGTCGTCGGCACCGGCACATTCTTCTCGATCATCGCGTGGAAGACCGGCTTTCGTTCCTTCGGGTCGAAGACGCGCAGGCCGAGCTCATTGCTCGTCACCTGCTGCTTCAGCGGCGGCGCGGCGGTCTTCTTGTCCCCGTAGAATTGCTCGGCCAACAACGCGGCGCCGTAGGCGATGGAGGCGTGCGGCTGCTCGCGGCGGATGCGCGCGGGCTGCAGCGAGCTCATCTCCCGGACCCGCCGCTCCACGCACGGCACGAGGCTCGAGCCGCCCGTGAGGATCAGTTCGTCGATGTCGTCCCAGGCCAGGCTCTGGCTCTTGAGGGCGCGATCGCACACCTCCTGACAGGCCTCGAGCCAGGGCTCGGCCGCCGCCTCGAACTGGGTGCGGTTGAAGGTCACCCGCAGCGACTTGCCGGCGAGGATGACCGGTTTGCTGATGACATTGGCGCCGGGCGCCGACAGCGCGATCTTCGACTGCGTGGCGAAATGCCGCAGCCGCTGCGCCGACTCGGGATCGTTGCGCGGGTCCACGCCGAACTGACCGCGGAACTGGTCGGCCACGATGCCCATGATGAGTTCGTCGAAGTTCTTGCCGCCGATGTTGTCGGCGCCCTCGGTCGCGATGGCGTAGAGGCCATCGGGCGTCGCACTGAGGATGGTGGCGTCCAAGGTGCCACCGCCGATGTCGAAGACGAAGATCAGGCGCTCACCGCCCTTGGTGTTGAGGCCGAAGAAGGTGGCCGCCGCCAGCGGTTCCTCCACGAGCCCGAGCACGGGGATGTCCGCCAGCCGGCCGGCGTTCACCGTGGCCTGGCGCTGCGCGTCGTTGAAATTGGCCGGCACCGTGATGACCGCCCCGGTGATGGGTTCGCTGAGCGCCGCCTCAGCGTCTTCCTTGAGCTTGCGGAGCACGAGCGCGGAGATCGCCTCCGGGGTGTAGGTCTGGCCGAGGTGGTCGGTCAGCACGACCTTGTCCGGCTGCCCCATGCTGAGCTTGGCGAAACGACTGATGGGCAGCGACGGCTCCTCCTGCAACAGCTCCTCCAACAGGTCGCCCACGATGGCGCCGCGCTCGCCGATGTGGACCACCGACGGCGTCTGGAACCGCTGGGGGTCGCGGCGTGACGGGATCAGGGTCGGCGTGCCCGAGGAATTGACGTAGCTGATGAGCGAGAAAGTGGTGCCCAGGTCGATGCCGACGATCATGGCCCAATCCTTTCCAGCCCGCCCGGGGTGCCAAGCCGTAAGTTGCCCGTCGTCAAGAGTTCGTGGCTGGTTGGAGTGGAGGCCAGGGGAGCCTCAACCCGCATTGATCTGTTCTGATCAAGCAGCTCAAGGCGCTTCCGGCGCGGGAGAAGCAGAAGGTGTACCGTTATGTCATCAGCACTTCCACGCCGAACTCTGTCACCCGTCGGGCCTTGAGGAAGATGTCGCTCGTGCTGCGCGGTTTGATTCGTTTGAGGGCCTTTTGAAAGACCTCCTCGAGAAGCCGAAGCCCGCCCGGCTGCTGGTGTGAGTTAACCCGAAGCAAGCACGCAAAAAAGCCGGACCGGCAAACGCCGGACCGGCTTGTCAGACTAACTGGTCGCGAGACTTAACCGCGCGGTTTCTTGTTCTTCGCGCCGGGGTTGCCAGGCGTGAAGGCCGGGTCGTCGTTGCCTCCATTATGGAGGTGGCCCGGGGTGTTGCCGTCCACGCCGTTGCCCACGCCTTCATTGGCCTTGGGCCTGGGCGTAACGGTGACAGGGCCACAATCGTTGATCAGGGCTCCGGTAACGGTCACGGCGCCCTTCGCCAAGAGTTGGCCGTCCACACTCCCACGCGTAACGGTGATGTCCGCCCCCGCGAGGATGCTGCCGACGAAGACGGAGTCCGTCAGGGTCGCGGCCTCGGCCGTCCACCAGATGACGTTGTCGTTGCACGTCTCCCTGCTGGTCATGACCACCGTGAAGTTGGTGCCGGTGAGCGCACCCGTACCGCCAGCCCCGATCTTGAAGATCCAGGTGTCCGTGGCGGAGCCGACGAGCGTCAGCACGCCACCGGTCGTGGTCGACGCCGCGTCAACACAGTAGACCCCGGGCGTGAGAAACAGGCCCGCGAGGTTGCCGCTGATGACCTGATCGCATGGCAATAGTGCGATTGCCGCATAATCGGCGAGGAAATCGGCATAGGCGGCGTGGGCGAACGGGTCACCCACGTGGATTGCGCCGGTGATCACGGAGGTGGTCTGCGTGAGCGGACCGTGGTCGACGCCCACGTCTCCGACGATGACGGCGTTGGTCAAGGTCACCGCCGAGCCGGCCAGGACCGCGAAGCTCGTGGTGGAATCAACCGATGGCTTGTGCCAGGGGGTGGCCTTGGCGATGGATGCAGTGCAGGCAAGCGCGGCGATAACCGTGCCGGCCAGGAGGTTTGTGAATTTAAGTTTCATTTTAGAATAACTGACATTTTGTTGAGTAACGGACTGCGCAGAGCATCAAACGGAAGCATCTGCTCCCGGCTGATGGCTCGCCCTTGGTCAAGAGTACGCTGCAAGTGCTCGATCGAATATGGGGTGTAGTTCCACCGGGCCGTTTGCCGCCCAGCGCAGCCTAACTGAACTTGGCCGGCATTTTTTTCGATCGGCGAATGCCTCCAAAGCTCTGCTGCGCACTGCCTTCGCGCTACGCGGTCAGCGGCCTGCGTATTTCCGCGTCAACGTCTCCATCACGAGCTCCTCCAGCGCGGGCACGTCCACCTCGAACACGACTTCCACGTCGCGCTCGCCGCGGCCGGGCCCCTGCCCCGCCGGCCAGCTGAGCGTGCTGCCGTAACCGGCTCCGTCGGCCGCGGTGTCCACCCCGACCGCCATCACGACCCGCCGCGTGACGATCCCTGGCTCCAGCCAGACCGCCGCACTGAGTTCGTCCCACATCGGGAAACCCTCAAGATGCCGCGCCACATAACGCGCCCCGACCGTTTCCGCTGCCGCGATGCGCTTGATCAGCTCCGGCTTGAACAACGTCTTTGTCGTCGGATCGACCGGGCAAAGCGTGATCTTCCGCCATGGCGCCCGCAGCGCGGCGTCCGCCGCCTCGGGATCCCAGCGGAAATTGAACTCCAGCCGCGGCGTGTGGGCATACTCCAGGTGCGAACTCGTTGTTCGCCGCCTGCGGGTTGAAGCTCCCGCCCATGATCACGATCTCCTGCGCGAGTCCCGCCAACGCGGGATCCCGCTTCAGGGCCAGCGCCAGGTTGGTTTGCGGCCCGAGCGCCAGGATCGACACCTCGCCGGGAAACTCCCGCACCTTGCGCACGAGGAACATGTCCGCCGGCTCGTTGAGCGGCCGGGTCGTCGGCTCGCCCTCGGGCGACGGCGGCACGACCTCCGGCGGATGGATCGGCCGGCGGTTCACCGTGCCGGGTGGCCACTGCTCCGTCCACGCGCCCTTGTAGACGAGTTGGCCGTGACGCGCCTCCCAGCGCTTGGTCGCCTCCGGCGTATTGGTCAGCGGCAGGGTCGCCCCCACCACGACCGGCACGTCGGTCCGCCCGATGATCTCCAGCATCCGCAACGTGTGCGCCACATTCTCCTTCTGCCAGCCATCGCCGCTCTCGACCGTGATGCCCAGCACCTCGACGTCGGGCGACTGCAGCACCAGCAGGATCGGCTGCAGGTTCGGCCCGCCGGGACCAAACGCGTCCTGATCGATAATGACTTTGCGCGGCGCGGCCAGTCCCAGCACCGGCAACAAAATTAACGCCGTCAGGTAAATTTTGATCATGGACTGGGCGTGGAGCAGGCATGTGCCTGCATTGACAGCAAGCGCACGGTGAATTTACTTCCGACCATGACCGCAACCCTCCGGATCAAGCAGCTCAAGGCGCTTCCGGCGCGGGAGAAGCAGAAGGTTTACCGGTATATTTTTGAAACTTGGACGCCGAACAATGTCACCCGGCGGGCCTTGCAGGAGGATGTTTCCCGGTCGCCACGGTTTAACTCGGTTGAGGGCCTCTTGAAGGACCTCAAGCGATGACCCGGGAATTCGTCTACACTTCCCAGTTCAAGCGCGACTATCGGAAGCGAATCCTTTCGGCCAGGTTCGAGACGGCCTAGGCTGAGGTGCTGAACCGATTGCACACCGGCACAGCCTTCGAGCCTCACCAGCGCGATCATCCCCTGAAGGACTCTTGGAGCGGAGTGCGTGACTGCCATATTCAGGCCGACTTGCTGCTGCTCTATGAACTGCGAGGCAACTTGGTGATACTCCGGCGACCGGGCACCCACAGCGACCTGTTCGGCTGATCATCTTAGACCAAGGCCGCGCCCGCGATGAATTAGAGCCCAAATATTTTCACCGCGGATTTCACGGCTGATCACGGATAAGTCATCGACTCGCTCAATCCGGGCTAATTCGCGCAATCCGAGATCGTGCGGGCGTTGCCTGCCGTTCGCGCCAGCGCTGTTGGCGCAAGCGCGCCTTCTCCCGTTTTCCCGCCAAACTCCCCCGGGGCCGGCCCCGACGGATGGTGAGCGCAAACTCGGGAGTGGTGAAGACATTGCGGTTCCTGAATTCATCCGGAGTGTCCAAGAGCAAATGCGCCCGCAGGCGCTTTCCGGGAAGCGAGAACCAAGGTTCATCCAGCACATAGATGGAATCGCGGGTCCAGCGTGGCGGCGCGACCTTTGCTTGCCGGCAGAAATACTCCACCTGCGCAGCGAGAAAGGCATCGGCGACGATCCCCTCGGGAAACCGGGCGGCCAGGCGCGGTGGACGCACTTTCACCGCCGCCCGTAATTGCCCGCGGGTGGAAACCCGGCGGAGTTCATGGAACCAATCGCGGAGATTCAGTCCGAATTGCTCCAGGGCGGTGGCGCGACGCGCCACCGCCCGCGCCGTCTGGGGGCGACTGAGGCGCCGTCGTTCAGGCTTTTTCATGGGCCAGCTTCTCGATGATCTCGGTGAGGGCCAGCCTCGTGGTGTCGGGCAGCACGGTGTCGGGGAAAAAACTCCCGACCACTGTTTGCACCTCGTTCACCGCCCTGATTTTCGTGACCCGCAGCAAGGTTTCGATGTCGGCATAGTCGCCGGCATATCCTGGCAGTGGTTTTCGACTGGCCATGACTTTCATGGCGAGCAGGTATTTGGCCGTGGGCCTCGTTATATGTAGTCCGGTCCGGGACACATTGCGCAATGGCAGATCGTTTTTTGCCTCCTTGGCGCTGACAAAGAGCCTGACGTGGTCATTGAGCCAATCCTCCGACAGGCCACGTTCCGCCGCGACCTTGGCCACCAAGCGCCGGCCGATCTCGGGTGGATGGATGATTGCATCCACGTCCATGGTCACATCGCGGGCATCGTAAGCCAGGAGCATCAGGGCCCCTCCGTAAATGGTCATTTCCAGCCGCACCCCCTCCTCAGCAGCCAACTCGGAAATACGGTTGAGCGCCGCTAAGATTTCCTTCTTGGTCAGTTTCTTCAGAGGCACTTTTTCTAATAAAGCGTTACTTATCCAATCCGCAAGATCAATCCCTTGGCGCTAAACACCCGACTCAACACCTCTCGGGCGGCGATTAACCCTTCCCTTCCGCGCGCGAGCGCGCGTCGGCTTCGATCAGCGCCTTGAGGGCGTCGAGCGTGGTCTTGGCCTTCGCCTTGGCGGCGGGCAGGTCGGCGGCGCCCTTCACCGACTCCTGCGCGAAGAGATAGAATTTCATCTTCGGCTCCGTGCCGCTGCCGCGGGCGGCGAACGAATAGCCGTTGGCCAGCGTGACGAGGTAAAGGTCCTGTGCGGGAATCTGTTCGTGGTCGGCATCGAAGAATTTCTCGCGGCCGAAGTCCTGGAAGCGCGTTACCTTCGTGTCGCCGAACGCCGTCGGCGGGGCCGCGCGGTAGGTGTCGAGGATGCGCTTGATCTTCGCCGCGCCGCTGGCGCCCTCGTAGTAAATGTTGATCACGCCCTCGAGGAAGAAGCCGTATTTCAGGTAAATCTCATCGAGATACTCCGGCACGGTCAGCCCGCGGGCCTTCACCCACGCCGCCACTTCGGCGAACATCAGGCACGCCGAGTTGCCGTCCTTGTCGCGCAGGGAGTCGTTGGGCAAGTAGCCGTAACTCTCCTCGGTGCCGAAGAGGTAGAATGTGCTGTACTGCTGCAACAGCCGCGCCCGCTCACGGAACGGCGTGGCGTCGTAGTCGAAGCCCGGCCCCATGGCCTGCGTCAGCTTCTCCTCCCAGACGCGCATCTTGCCGGCGATCCACTTGAAGCCGGTTAGCGTGTTGATGACCTTCACGCCGTGGCCGCGGCCGATGGCGTCCTGCAGCGGCGTCGTCACAAAAGTCTTCACGATCGCCGCCGCCGGCGTGCCGGCCGCCGGGATCCACCCGAGCTCCTTGTATTTGGCGATGCGGTAATCGGCCAGCAGGGCGCCGACCTGGTTGCCGGTCAACAGCTCCATCTTGCCGGCCTTGTTGCGCACGGCCGCGCCCATGCGGTCGCCGTCGGGATCGGTCGCCATCACGAGGTCGTGACCACCCTTTTCCGCCAGCGCCACCGCCAGGGAAAGTGCCTCGGCGTTCTCTGGATTGGGCGACTGCACCGTCGGGAAACACGCATCAAAAGCCAGTTGATCCGGCACCTCGGTGACCTTCACCCCGGCGTGGTGCAGCAGCGGAATCGACGCAATCGCGCCGACGCCATGAATGTTCGTGAACACCACGCTCAGCGTCGTCTTTTTGAAGACCGTCGGGTCCAGCAGCGCCTGCGCCGCCGTGGCGAGGTAGTCGTCGTCCGCCTTCCGCCCGAGGGTGACGACCTTCGAGATGTCCTTCGTCAGGAACTCATGCACCGCCGACAGCGGCACGGCGTCGACCTCGGCGATGATGCCCTTGTCATGCGGCGGGGTGATCTGCGCGCCGTCGGTAAAGTAGGCCTTGAAGCCGTTGTCGTGCGGCGGATTGTGGCTCGCCGTGATGACGACGCCCGTGTGCGCCTTCAGGTAACGCACCGAAAAGCTCAGCTGCGGGGTCGAGCGCGGCCCGTCGAAGATCACCGCCTCACCACCCAGCCGCGTCCACGTGGAGGCGGCCAACTCGCAGAAATGCCGGGAGAAATGCCGCACGTCGTGGGCGATGACGATCTTGGGCTTCGCGGTGCTCTTCTGTGTCGCGAGGTATTGGGCGATGTAGCGGTGCAGGCCGATGACGGCGCGCATCAGGGTGAACTCGTTAAGCAGGTTGCTGCCGACCGCCGCGTGCTCGGGCGAACCGGTCGAACTGAGCGTGCCGGTCTCGGCCTTTGCGGCGACCTTGCCGATGGTCCGACCGCGCATGCCGCCGGTGCCAAACTCGAGGTAGCGGTAGAAACGGTCGTTCAGTTCGCTCCACTCCCCGCGCTCGATCAGCTCGGCCAGGCTCGACTGCGCCCACGCCGGCAGGCCGCCCTGCAGCCAGGCGTTCAGGTTGTCGGCGGCGCTCGCCATCAGTTTGCCGCCTTTGACGGCCTGGAGGATTTTGTCGGAAGAAGTCATGGGATTTTTTTAACCACTAATGCACATTAATTGAACACTAATCAAAATTCAGGGAATGGGATTGGGTGGCTTGCTGCATTCCTGATTGGTGAACCATTAGTGTGGATTAATGGTTAACTGCATCAGATTTATTCAAGATATAAACCGTCAGTGACGACGGGTTTGATCGGCAGGCAGTGCCAGCGTTCGGCAAAGGAGTCCGCGTCATAGCCGAAGAGCGGCGAGATCTCCACGCCGACCTTGGGCAACCCGGTCGCGTCAGTCTCGACCGCCGCACCCACCGCCTTGAGCCAGCGGGCGAACTGCCGGAGCTGGTCGTCGCGGCTGGTCTGGGGCGAATCCACGCCCCCGGCGTTCTTGACCGGGCTGAAATCGTCCGCCCGGGCCGTCTCGATGACGATCGAGTTGCGGGCAAAGGGCAGCGCGTCGAAGACAAACATCTCGAACTTCACGCCGTTGGCCTGCGCCGGCTTCACGGCCCGGCCCGCGGCGTCGATCGTCGCGATTTTCTTGTCCGCCCGGTGAAAGGGCAGCGGTGGGCCAGCGAGCGAGCTCGCGCCGGTTGGTGGTTGCTGGCTGCTGGTTGTTGGTCCGGCTTGTCCCGACAACTGACAACCATCAACTGCCAACGACGAATTTCCCGCCATCCGCCGGGCGAACTCCCGGTCGATCAGGTGGATCGCGATGCTGCCGGCGCTGTAGCGCAGCGACCCGTCGGGATTGGTCTCCCGCTGCATCGCCATGGGCATGTCGCTGTATTCGATGACGACCACCTTGCCGTCCTGCCGGCAGAAATGACCGACCTTCTCCTCGGCGTAGGCCTTGGGCACCATCTTGCTCGACATCTCCGAGCGGGCCTGGAGGTGAAAGCCGATGAAGGCCGCGTCGATGCAACGCACGATCGGGTTGTCCACCTGGAAGTAGCTGATCGTGTCGATGCCCTCCTTTTCCATCAGGTCAAGCGACCCGCTGCGCTGCAACGCCCGCAACGAACCGCCGTGCCCGTCGGGGCTCAGGGCGATCGAGGACTTGGTCTCGAGCAGGATCTTGCCGTCGAAGCCCACCGCCGGCATCAGGCCCTGGCGGAAGAAATGCACGTGGCCCCGGTCGAGGCCGAAGAACTTGTTCGCCACGAAGAACGCTTCGGTCTGTCCGTGGTTCGCGTGGCTGGTCATGATGAACCAGTGCAGCGGTTTCCCGTAGCGCAGGCCGACCGCCTTGATCTTCTCCGCGAAGACCTGGAAGAGGGGCTTCTTGCGCAGCGGCGTGACGGCAAACGTGCCCTTGGGTCCATCGTAGCCGAGGCGCGTCCCCTGCCCGCCCGCGACGGTGAACGCCGCCACGCGGCCGGCGCGCAGCGCGGCCTCGCCGGCCACCTTGGCCGCGGCCCATTTCGCCGCATCGCCGCCATTCTCCGGCAGGCGCTCGCTCGGTGCCGGCGTGAGCCCGGCCAGGTCCGCCCCGGCGCCACCCTGCGGGAAAACGAGGGTGCGGTTCAGGCGCTCGACCTCCGCGAGGTCGATCTCAGCCGCCTGGCTGGCCAAGGCCGCCCGCTCGCCCGGCGCGAGGGAATCCCAAAAGGCAAAAACCTGGCCCTGCCCGGCCGCACGGAAGGTGGACTGCAATTGTTCAATGTTCATGAGAAATTACTCTGGGGTTGTTTGACCATAGCACGGATTGAACGGCTAGATGCCAATACGGTTTAACCACTAATCCACCCTAATCTGGCACCAATGAGTGAGGACTTAGGGTGTGTCTTCAAAATCATGGGGGAGGGGCTTTATGCCCGGACAAAATGATGCGTGAAGCCGAAAACATCGGGGCATAAAACCCCTCCCCCATCGGCGGATGCCAAGTTTGTTGATTTTGAAGACACACCCTGGTGGACAGGAGAGGCTTAAAAATGCCTTGGTCCGATCTTCAGGTCTCAGGTTTGTGCTATTTCCTCTCCTCCTCAAACCGGAACACGAACTCCGCCTCCTTCGCGTAGCCGAGTTTCTGGCGGATGAGGCGCTCCACCAGCGCCGGGTCGTGGCGCAACTGCTCGAGGTATTTTTCCTGTGCCGCCAGCTTGGTCTCGGCCTCGGCCAGCCGACGCTGGTTCCCGGCCTCCTGGGCCCGCAGCGCCGTGATGTCGCGGTGCATTTGCACGAAGAAGCTCCCCGCCCACAGCGTCACCGCGACGAACGCCGCGCCAAAAAAACCGAGGATCAGCTTGCTGGAATTCAATGTTGGCAATGCAACCGGCCGGCTCCGGATCGTCAAGCGGCGAGGCGGCGGCAGAGACCGCCAACCGGGAACCCTGACTGAGCGCGGCAGCGCGGAGATGGTCAAACTGGAGGTTTGGCCCGAATCTGCCAAAAGCGGGTGGGGGTGACTGATGGCGGTTGCCCCTTGGGCGACAGCAGACACAGACCTGACGAAGGTGGACTGACATTGGCCGCGAAGTGGCGCCGGAGTCGCAAACCTGAAGGGAACCCGACCGAGGCCTGAAAACAGCTATTCTTGCCGCTGCTTAGCATTTTGGGCCATGGTCACAAAAATCGCGATAAGTTCATCTGCTTCCCTCCAAATGGGATCAAACTCGTCGGCACGCCTGGCTCGGGAGCTTTCTCTGTGCTCTTTGTGTTCTCTTGTGGCTGAAGCATTCAATACTCGAGCCAGTTGGCCACAAAAGAGCACAAGGAGCGCAAAGCCGGAACTCAGGCTTCTCTGTGCTCTCTGTGTTCTCTTGTGGCCAATGATCCCTGAGCCATCCCTGTCAGGTCTCAGGTTTCAGGTTTCAGGATTCTCCCAAAGAGTCCCTGTTTTCAGGACTCTTTAACCTCTTTTGGCGTGCATTTTCCTGTGCGGCCCAGATAGTTGCCCACGCGATGTATCAAAGCTACTACGGTTTTACGGAGATGCCGTTTCACATCACTCCGGACCCGAAGTTCCTCTACCTCAGCGCCACCCACCAGGAGGCCCTGCAGCACCTGAAATACGGGGTCCACGAGAAAAAGGGCTTCATCGTGCTCATCGGCGAGGTCGGCTGCGGCAAAACCACCCTCTGCCGCAAGTTCCTCAGCGACCTCGACCCCAACCACTACGACACCGCCCTCGTCCTCAATCCGCGCGTCACCGAGACGCAGATGCTCAAGGCCATCCTGACCGAGCTCGGCGAACCCAACCTCGCCCGCAGCAAGAACGACCTCGTCGCCCAGATGAACCAGGTCCTCCTCGACCGCATCGCCAAGGGCCGCGAGATCGTCCTCATCATCGACGAGGCCCAGAACCTCTCCTTCGAGGTCTTCGAGCAGGTCCGCCTCCTCTCCAACCTCGAGACCGACAAGCAAAAGCTCCTCCAGATCATCCTCATGGGCCAGACCGAGCTGAAGGACCGCCTCGCCGCCGAGGAACTCCGCCAGCTCCGCCAGCGCATCCTCGTCCATTACGAGCTCCGTCCCTTCACCCGCGACGAGATGGACCGCTACATCCACCACCGCCTCACCGTGTCCGGCAGCATGGGCCGGCCCCACTTCACGCCCTGGGCCCTGCGCCACATCTTCAAGGCCAGCTGCGGAATTCCGCGCATCATCAACAATCTCTGCGACAAGTCCCTCCTCTCCGCCTTCATCCGCGAGTCCGACGAGGTCAACTACTGGGACGCCCGCCGCGCCGCGAAAGACCTGGAAAAACTGACGGACTGACGTTCGCGGAAACCTGAAAGCTGAGACCTGAGTTCAAACCCGATTCAATGCCCATAGATTCCACCTCCGCGCTTCCTGCCAGGCCTTTTGGGGTCCAGATTGATCTTCAGGTTTCAGGTTTCAGGTCTCAGGTGTCAGGTTTCAGGTTTCCACAAACTCCATGAGTTTAATCAACGACGCCCTCAAGAAGGCCCAGAAGCAGCGCACGGGCGAGTCCCCCCCGCTGGCGTCGATGCCCGGCCTCGGCGGGGAGACGCCGCAGCGGATCGCCCGGCGCGCCAAGCCCGCCGGTTTCAATACCCTGCTCGTCCGCGCCGGTGTTGGCGGCGTGGTCCTCATCCTCGCCCTCGGCGGCTGGCTCGTCTTGCGCCAGAAAACTGCGACCGCAAAACTGAAACCGGAAGTTGTCCAAACCACGCAACCCTCTTCGCCCAAGGGAGGGTCGCCGCTCGCCGGCGGACCGTCTCCAGCCTCCGCGCCAACTCAGGTTTCAGGTTTCAGCTCTCAGGTTTCCGTGCCGCCCCCGGCGGCACCCGTCCCCACCTTCACCCTTCCCGTGGCCCCTAAGCCGGAGCCGGTTGTCGCGAAGGTCGAAGCTCCGGCCACTGTAGCCGGGGTCGCTGACCCCGGCCTGCCATCCGTCGCCTTGGCGAAGGCTGGTCCGCCCTCACCGCGGCCGGCTACATCCATCCAGCCTACCGGATCAAATCCTCAGGTTTCACCTTTTTCGACAGGCGGCCGGCCCGGACAAACACCGGATTCCCAGCAGGGAACAACGGCACCACCCGCTTCGCCTTCAGCCAAACTCGAGCCCCGCGCCATCACCTACATTGAGGCCATCAAGGTGGCCGGCATCATGTCCCGGTCGACGGACGCCAAGGTGCTGATGAACGACCGCGTGTATCGTCTCGGCAGCATCGTCGAGGCCGAGCTCGGCCTGAAGCTCGTCGGGATCACGCCCAACTCCCTGACCTTCGAAGACGACCACGGCGCCCGCTACACGCGGACGTTCTGACCGGCAGCAGCCCGTCGAAACCTGAGACCTGAAAGGGATGGCCCAGGGATCATCGTTCATTTTGACCAAGGCGTTGTTTGCCACTGACGACATAGGGCAGGCTTGCGCTGTGTGGGCCAGCGAGCGAGCTCGCGCCCCCCAAACTGTAGGAGCGGGCTTTATGCCGCGATGCCCCATTCCTTCAGCCACAAGAGAACGCAGAGAGCACAGAGAAACCAGCGCTCCGGCTTTGCGTTCCTTGTGCTCTTTTGTGGCCAACCGACTTGAGTATTGATTGCTGGAGGACTTTGCCCTGCCTGCGCAATGCGGCCCCGTTCACCAGCAGGCTCGCGCTGTGTGGGCCAGCGAGCTCGCTCGCGCCCCCCCAAACTGTAGGAGCGGGCTTTATGCCGCGATGCCCCATTCCTTCAGCCACAAGAGAACGCAGAGAGCACAGAGAAACCAGCGCTCCGGCTTTGCGTTCCTTGTGCTCTTTTGTGGCCAACCGACTTGAGTATTGATTGCTGGAGGACTTTGCCCTGCCTGCGCAATGCGGCCCCGCTCACCAGCAGGCTTGCGCTGTGTGGGCCAGCGAGCTCGCTCGCGCCCCCCAAACTGTAGGAGCGGGCTGTATGCCGCGATGCCCCATTCCTTCAGCCACAAGAGAACGCAGAGAGCACAGAGTCCAGCAGTCCTCAACGGCGAGGTCTCAGCGTGTCTCACCGCTTCGCCATCAGATATTTCTTAATATCCGGCAGGCAGCGTGTGTTGAGCACACTCTCCTTCCCCAGCCAGCCTTTGCGTGCCGTCCCGACACCGATCTTGTAGAAGGCCAGCTGTTCCGCCCGATGGGCGTCGGGATTGATGCTCGTGAGCAGGCCCTTCTCGGCCGCCTTCTTCCAGTGCCGCCAGTCCATGTCCAGTCGCCAAGGGTTCGCGTTGAGTTCGATGACAACCCCGTTCGCGATGGCGGCGTCGATCACCTTGTCCACGTCCACGTCGTAGCCCTCGCGCTCGAGCAACAGCCGGCCGGTCAAATGCCCGAGCATCGTGACATGCGGCTGCTCGATCGCCCGGATGATGCGCTTCGTCATGACTTCCCGTTCCTGCCGGAACGAGCTATGCACCGACACGACCGTGTAATCGAGCTGGACCAGGAGCCCCGCGTCGAAGTCGAGTTTCCCGTCAGGCAGGATGTCGCACTCGGTGCCGGTGAAGATGTGGCACTGGAACTTTCCGGACGAATTCAGCTTCGCGATCGTCTCGATCTGCGCCGTGAGCCTCTCTTCGCTCAAGCCTCTCGCCTGCACGCTGGACTTCGAGTGATCGGCGATGCCGAGGTAATCCAGCCCGAGCGCCTGGGCGGCGGCGGTCATTTCCTCGAGGGTGTTGTGTCCGTCCGAGGCCGTCGTGTGGTTGTGGAAAACGCCGCGGATGTCGGACACCTCCAGCAGTCGGGGCAGGCCGGGCCTGCCGGAAACCTGAAACTTGAAACCTGAAACCTGAGTTTCCGGGCCATTGCCGGACGATCCAGAGGGGTTGTTGCCTTTCCCTTCAGGTTTCAGGTTTCCGGTTTCAGGTTTCTGCATTTCTGCCGCCTCGATCTCGCCCTGCCCTTCGCGCAATTCGGGGGGGATGTAACCGAGGCCGAGCGCGGCGAAGAGCTGCTCTTCGGTTTGCACCGGGAGACCTGAATTAATTCCGGAACTTTCAGGTTTCAGGTCTCCGCTTTTTTCCGTCAGCCCGTGCTTCTGGTCCGACGGGAAAAGCCCCCACTCGCTCAGCGAGAGTCCCTGCGCGAGCGCCCGCTGCCGCATCTGGACGTTATGGTCTTTCGAGCCTGTCAGGTGGTGCAGCGTGAAGACAAACTGCTCCGGCGGCACGAGGCGCAGATCGGCCTGCAGGCCCGACGCGAGCCGCACGCTGGCCTTGGTCTCGCCGCGGGCCGTGATCTCCTTCACGCCCGGCTGCGTCACGAACCACTCGACGATGGGCGCCGGCTCGGTCGTCGCCACGAGGAAGTCGATGTCGCCCACGGTTTCCATCCGGCGGCGCAGGCTGCCGCAGGATTCGGCCTGCACGACACCCGACAGTTTCCTCAAGTCCGCCAAGATCGGCGAGGATGCCTCCCAAGCCTCGAGCCAGAGGTGGCGCTTGCCATAGGCCACCCGGTTGCGGATGCCCTCCATGATCTTCTGCTGGGTCTTGTCCCCAAACCCGTCCAGGGCCGCGACCTTCCCCGCTTCGCAGGCCGCCTGCAGTGCGGCGAGCGAATCGACGCCCAGTTTGTCGTGGAGGGCTTTCACCTTTTTGGGCCCGACCCCGGGAATGGCCATGATTTCCATCAGGCCGGGCGGCACCGCGGCCTTTAATTTTTCCAGAAACTCCAATTTCCCCGTCGTGTGCAGCCCCGTGATCTTCTGCGCGAGGGCCTCCCCGATGCCCTTCACTTCCTCCAAGGTGCCGGCCGCGATGCGCGCCTTGAGCTCGTCCTCCCCCAAAGACTCCAGCATACGGGCGCCGGCCTGGTAGGCGCGGATCTTGAATGGATTCTCCCCCTTCAATTCCATCAACAGGCCGATCTCGGACAGGGCGGCGGCGATCTCGGACTTGGTCATCGGTGCAGACACGGATATACAGAAACCTGAAACTTGAAACCTGAAACCTGAGTTTCCATAGCTAGATTCAGGGAGATTTTTTAAACCACTTATACCCACTAAGGCCTCACTAATTAGCGGCCCATTAGTGTGCATTAGTGGTGAATCGTCTTGGACTCAGGTCTCAGGTTTCAGCTTCAGGTCTCTGACCAGCGCCAGCAGGCGCGGGCGGTCAACCTTGCCCTGCGCGTTCGCCGGCCAGTCGGCCACCGGCACAAAACGCTTCGGCTTTTTCGCGGGGGCCAACCCCGCCAAGGCCACGGCAACTTTCGCCATTTCGGGTCGGGCCGCGGCCGGATAAGCCGCCACCACGACCTGCCCCCATTCCGCATCCGGCAGGCCCAGCACCACGACGTCCGGAAATTCCCCGCAACCGCGCAGCACGGCCTCGACCTCCGCCGGTTCCACTTTCTCGCCGCCGGTGATGATGACCGCGTCGCGCCGGCCCAAAACAAAGAGGTGGCTGCGCTCATCCAGCAGGCCGCGATCCTGGGTCGCAAAATCCCCCGGCTCCCGCCTCTCGGGATAATAGCCAAGGAACAGGGAATCGCCGCCGAGCACGATCCCCTCCCCGACCCCGATTTTGACCGTGGCGTGCGGCAGGGCGGCGCCGGAATTGCGGGCCCCGGCCAGAAATTCCTCCGGGCGCAGCGCCGTGATCATGGCGGCTGTCTCGGTCATGCCGTAGCCAAGGGAAACCGGCAGTTGCAGCGCCGCGGCCCGGTCGAGCAGATCCGGCCACGCCGGCCCGCCGCCCACGAAGATGATGCGGTAATTTTTGAGCCACGCGACTGCCGCCGGGCGACGCAACAGCCGCTCGAGCTGCGTCGGCACGAGCGAGATCGTCCAGCCCGACGGCTGGGCGGGCAAGTCGGGCAGTTCGCCGCGCTCGATGGCCTTCCAGTCGAGCGGCCGGTATTCGCCGCCGGTCAGCGCACAGCGCAGCCAGGCCATGAGTCCGCTGACGTGGTGCAACGGCAGAACGCCCGCGGCATTGACCTGCGACAGGCCAAAGTGCCGGGCAAAGCCCCGCACGGCGGCCGATAAAGTTGCCTCGTCATGGCGACCAAACTTCAGCCGCCCGCTGGTGCCGCCGGTGGGGATCATGAGCCAGCCAGAGGCGAAAGCTGAAACCTGAGACCTCGCCGTTGAGGCCTTCCTGTTGCTGGCTGCTGCCAGTCCGGGATCAGTCGCGCAGCCTGCGCTGCGGCTGAGCTGACCTCCCGGTGTACCCTGTTGCTGCCTGTTGACATCCCAGGGATCGTCCACCGGCCTTCGCCGGGGCGTCTGTCCGCGGTTCTCGCTAAGCGAAACCGAGGCAGAGAGACCTGAGACCTGAAGAGAGGCGAGCTGGGCGCGTTCATTCGTGCCCCAGGCGGGATTGCCGAGGAACACCTCGCCCTGACCCTGCACCGCGTCGGTAAACGCAGTCATGAACCGCTGTGGGTCAGCCTCGGAGACCAGGATCGGCCCCGAACGCGGTTCCGCCACCCGCGTGGCGGACGCACCAAGCAGCTGGGCGAATTCAGCGCGGGTCATGGCAGAAGAATCCTGCAAGCTGAAACCTGAGTCCTGAGGATGAAAGCCAAAAACATTTTCCAGGAGGGAACAGAGGTATTCAGAAGCCAGAAAACCATGTTTTCAGTTCCTGGCTTCATGGTTTTCGAATAATCCCTTCTCAGTTCCCTCTGGTTCCGCCTGTGAAGATTTTCCGGCTTGGGGTTTGAAATCATAAAACTCAGGTTTCAGGTCTCAGGTTTCAGGTTTTCGCCGCGTCCCACATTTTCACCGGGTTAACCGCGTCGACCCAGCTGCGATCCAGCACCGGGCCCAGAAACGGACCGTCCCACCGCCGATCGCCAAAAATATCCCCGATCCCGAAGCCGAGGGCCCGCTTGGTCAGCGGTTGCGTCAAAGCGAGCCGCAGAATGGCCGCCCGGCCCAGCGCCGTTTCGATGGCGCTGGAGAGGACCACATCGGCCTGGGTGGTGGTGATCCACGCGGCCATTTCATCCAAGGGCCCGGCCAGCGCCGGCTTGATGACAAACACGCCGGGCCAGCCGAGGCCCTGCCAGCGCTGGGCGGCGGCGAGGCCCGTGACAGACTCGTCGAGCGCCAAGGTCACGGGAAAATCCGCCGCGAGTCCCAGCAACGTGGCCTCGTCTTCCGGTTGCACAGGCTGCTCCACCAATTCCACCGGACGCTCGGCGCAGCGGGCGAGCCACTTGGCCGCCGACCGGCGGTCCCAGGCCCCGTTGGCATCGAGGCGCAGTTTCGTGTAGGCCGGCAGCGCGGCCAGCAGGTCGTCGAGCAGGCCGATCTCATCGTCCACGGCGCCGACGCCGACCTTCCACTTGAAAGTGAGGTAACCCGCCTCCAGTTTGGCGGGCAACACCGCCAGGGCCTCGCGGCCGGCGGGCAACAGAGCCGCGACCGGGAGACGGTGTAGGGCGGGATTTCCAAATCCCGCCTCGCCGCGTGGCGGGGTTCGGAGACCCCGCCCTACAAATTCGGCCCTCGCCTGGGCCAGCGCAAAGCGCACACAGCCGAACTGCATCGGAACGGCGTCGAGCACCGCGTCCTCCACCGAGGACCCGAATTTCCGGCAAATTTCCTCCGCCTGGGCCATCGTCTCCGTGCCAAACCAAGGGAGCGGGGCGATTTCGCCGAAGCCCACCCGGCCGGATTCGTCCTCCAGACGTAAGAGTATCCCTTCCCGTTCCGCCCAAGAGCCATGCGCCGTGCGCAAAGGCTGCCGCAGCGGCAGACGGTAACGTTTGTAGGCGAAGAGATACGACATGGCGCAGCTGGAGTAGTAGCCCGGAAACCTGTGACTTGAAACCTGAAACCTGAAGATTTTTGAAAATCCCTTCTGCCCTCAATTCAGAGCGGGCTCTTCCCCTCAGGTCTCAGGTTTCAGCTTTCAGGTTTCTGGCGGCGCCGCGCTTTTTGTTTGTGGTTCGGCTCAGCCGGAGTATTTCGTTCACGGCAACGATGACCAAGCCTGTTGCCTCCTCTGCCAGCGATTCCGACTTCTACCTGCCGGCCGATCGCTTCTTCGCCGCCAATGCGCCGAGCGCCCTGACCTACGACGACGTCTCGCTCGCCACGCTCCACTCCGAAATCCTTCCGAAGGACACCGACCTGGCCACCACCCTCGCCGAGGGCCTGCGGCTCCAGATCCCCATCATCTCGTCCGACATGGACACCGTCACCGAGTCGCGCATGGCCATCGCCATGGCCCTCAACGGCGGCCTCGGCCTCATCCACTACAACCTGCCGGGCAAGGACCAGATCAAGGAGATCGCCCGCGTGAAGCGCCACATCCACGGCCTCATCCAGGATCCCATCACGGTCGCGCCCGACGCCTACGTGAGCGAGGTGCTCGCGATGATCGACCAGAAGCGCTTCGACTTCCGCACCTTCCCCGTCGTGGATGCCGCCGGCAAGCTCGCCGGCCTCCTCTCCGGCAACCTGGTCAAGGACCGCTACAAGTCCAAGAAGGTTTCCGAGGTGATGACCCCTCGCCAGCAGCTCATCACCGTCACGGAAAAGCAGATGGCCGCCGATCCGATCAAGGCCGCCGACAAGTTCTTCACCGAGAATGTCGGCATCCACAAGGTGCTCGTCGTCGACGACCGCGACCACCTCCGCGGCCTTGTCACCATCTCCGACATTGAGCGCATCACCAGCGAGGCCAAGTCCCGCCGCAAGCCCGCGCGCGACTCCCAGTTCCGCCTCGTCGTCGGTGCCGCCATCTCCCCCATCCGCAAGCCCAACGGCGAGCTCGACCGCGACAAGATCTTCGACCACGTCGGCGAACTCGTCCGCGAGGCCGTCGACATCGTCGCCGTCTCCACGGCGCACGGTCACACCGCCGGCGTCGGCGACATCGTCAAGCTCATCCGCGGCCAGTTCAAGGACCTGCCTATCATCGCCGGCAACGTCACCAGCGGCGCGGGCGTCGAGTTCCTCGCCGCCGCCGGGGCCAACGCCATCAAGATCGGCCAGGGCCCGGGCTCCATCTGCACGACCCGCATCGTGGCGGGCGTCGGCATCCCGCAGCTCACCGCCCTCCATGTCGCCGGCCACGGCGCCGCCAGGAAGGGCATCCGCCTCATCGCCGACGGCGGCATCACGAAGTCGGGCGACATCGTCAAGGCGCTCACCCTCTCGGACGCCGTCATCCTCGGCGGCCTGCTCGCCGGCTGCCGCGAGGCACCGGGCGAGATCATGGAAATCTCCGGCAAACTCTACAAACAATACCGCGGCATGGGCAGCCACGCCGCGATGAAAGCCGGCTCGGCGGCCCGCTACGGCCACGACAAGAACGACACGGCCCGCAAGGTGGCCGCCGAGGGCATCGAGGCCCTCAAGGAAGTTTCTGGCTCCGTCGACGACGTGCTCGGCAACCTCATTGGCGGCGTGCAGAGCGGCATGGGTTACCTCGGGGCCAAGGACCTCCCGGAGCTGCGCAAGAAGGCCCGCTACGTCCGCGTGACGCCCGCCGGCCAGAAGGAAGCGGCCCCACACGACGTCATCGAGGTCGCCACGCGCCACGGCGGGTGACGCGGCCGGAGCGGCCGCGGGAAACCTGAGACCTGAGTTTCCGTAGCCAGTTTCAGGCAAATTTCTAAACCACTAATGCCCACTACCGATACGGACTCATGCAGTTGCCCAGACTTTACCAGCAGACTTTGGAAACGGATTGATGCCACGGTGGGCCAGCCCGCTCGCGGGCGCCTTAAGAGCGCGAGCATCAGCCTCCGCCCGGCCTACGGCTGACAGGAGCTCGCGGGCCCACGGCCCACGGCATGATCACGGCTCAGGCCTCACTAATTGGGGCGTGTCTTCAAAATCAACCAACTGGTCATCTGCCGATGTGGGCGGGCTTTACGCCCCGACGGTTTGGGCTTCGGGAATCATTTGTCGGGGCATAAAGCCCCTCCCACACAATTTTGAAGACACACCCTAATGTCACATCAGTGTGCATTAGTGGTGAACCGCCTTGGACTCAGGTTTCAGCTTTCAAGTCTCAGCGCGGGGCGTAGATCCGCACGTAGTCGATCCGGTATTCCTGCGGGAGCTGGGTGGTCGCATCCGGATAACCCGGCCAAGCACCGCCGACGGCGAGGTTGAGCAGGAGATAATGGCGGGCGTCGTCGAAGACCCATTTCGCTCCGGCGGGCAAATCCGCCGGGGTTAGGGTGTGAAAGATCTTCCCGTCGAGGAGCCAGTCGATGCGGCCGGGCTGCCAGTCCACGGCAAAGACATGGTAGGCGTCGCCGAAGGTCGCCCCACCGGGAAGGACGGTGAACTTGCTGATGCCGCGCTGGCCCGAGTAACCCGGACCGTGGAGCGTACCGTAGAGCGTGCCGGGCTGGTGGCCGATGAGCTCCACGATGTCGATCTCCCCGCAGGCCGGCCAGGGCGTTTCCTTGATGTTGTGGCCCAGCATCCAGAACGCGGGCCAGATCCCCTGCCCTTTCGGCAGCTTGAGGCGGGCCTCGATGCGGCCGTAGCCCGTGGTGAACTTGCCCTGGGTCTTGAGGCGCGCCGAAGTGTAGCCACCGGCAGGCGTGCGCACGGCCTTCAGGACCAGCGCCCGGCCGTCCTCCGCCTCGGCGTCGGCGACAATGAACGAATTTTCCCGGGAGTCGGTGTAATATTGGAGCTCCTTGTTACCCCAGCCGTTGTCGCCGAGGTCGTGGGCCCATTTCGTCAGGTCGGGGCCCGAGCCGACCGGCTGGTTGAATTCATCCTGCCAGACGGGGGTGGAAGCGAAGGTGGTCATGGGAAGGGTGAGCAGAAGGAGAAGACAAACGGTGTGTTTCATGAATTGGAGGGCGGGATCGCTGATCCCATCTGTTTGGGGTGGAGGGTCGGTCTGCTGACCGACCGCGGCCGGTCAGGCGACCGGCCGTCCAATGGCGGGACCGGCGAGCTCGCCCTGCAGTCCGCCCTTGATCGCGTGCCATTCATGGCATCGCCCCCAAGTAAATCTGGATCGAATGCGCGGGCACGATGCCGGCCAGGAATTTGAGCAATGTCTTCAAATGGGTGGGAGGGGCTTTAGGCCCCGACGGGTGGCGTGCGGGAGACGGGGAAAGTCGGGGCATAAAGCCCCTCCCACCGTTCGGCCCGGGGTTTGTCCGGGCCAGTCGCCCGGCAAATGAAAATTGATAATTGAAGGATGAACATTGACCAATGCCGGCCTTACAAGGTCGACCCTCCCACGTAGGTTTGGATGGCGTGAGCGGGCACGGTGCAGGCCAGCGTCTCGCCGCCCGCGGCGAGCGTGAAGGCCACGGCGGCGTCCGTGCGGTTGAGCACGACCACCGCCAGCGAGCCGTCGGGATTGGCGAAGGCGACCGACTCGAGCGCGGCGGGGCCGCCGTCACTGGCGATGCGAAACGCGCCGGGCTTCACGTATTTGCTGAAATGGCCGATGTAATGGAACGACGGCCCGTAGCGGACCTCCTTGGTGCGGGTGTCCACGATCACGGGGGCGTCGCAGAAATTGCCGACGTGGTTCGGGCCGCCGCGCTGGTCGAGCACGATGTTCCAGTCGATGTAGCCGTTCACCCAGTTGCGGATGTCGCCGATCATCTGGTGCGCATAACCCTCGCCGTGCTCCCAGGCGCCGATCTTGTTGCCGCCTTCCCAGCAGCCCTCGGTGAAGAGGATGACCTTGGCGGGATACTTGGCGTGCACCCGGGATGAGACGGCAAAGTCGTTGCTCACATACCAGTGGAGACCCATCCCCCAGAGATATTTCGCTGACTCGGGGTCACCAAGGCTGGCGTCAGCGTGCGCCTCGAGGAGGTCGCGATTGTGGTCGAGAGCGAGGAGCTTGACCCCGGACAGGCCGGCGCGGGCCAGCGCGGGGCCGAGGTGCTGCTTGACGAAGTCGCGCTCCTGCTCGGGCGTGTAGAGGCAGGATTCCCAGACCTGTTTCGCCTGCGGCTCGTTCTGCACGGTCAGGGCCCAGACCTCGATGTTTTCCTCGGCCTTCATCTGCTGGACGAACTTTACGAAATAATTGGCCCAGGCCGGGGCGTATTCGCCGCGCAGCGAGCCGCCGTCGTCCATCCGGTTGTTGGTCTTCATCCACGCGGGCGGGCTCCACGGCAAGGCCATGAGGCGGAGGTTGTTCCCCGAGGCCCGGATGGCGTCGTGGATGAGCGGCAGCACCCATTGGCGCATCGGCGCGAGGGTGAAGTCATGCAACTCGTAGTCGCCCGGTGTCTCATCGAGCGCCCACATATTGAGCGAGAAATCGCAGCTGTTGATGTGGGTGCGGGCCAGGGTGTAGCCGATGCCGTCCTGCGGGTCGTAATAGCGCCGGAGCACCTCGGCGCGTTTCTCCGGCGACAGCTGGGCGAGCACCCAGGCGGAGGATTCCGTGAGAGCGCCGCCGAAGCCGACCATCGCCTGGAAACGTTGCGCCGGATCCAGCGTCAGGATATCCCGTTGCTGGCTGCTACCAGCCCGGGATTTGTCCTGACCGTAGTCAGGCAAAGGCGCCGCGACCTTCGTCAACCGGTGATCATTGGCGCGGGCAGTTTCGATGACGGACCAAGTCCGGGCCGCCTGCGCGGAGAGTATGGTGGCGGAGAACAAAAGAAAGCTGCAGACGATACGTTTCATGGCATGTAGGGTCGCCGCTAGTCGGCGGACCGGCCCGGCCACAAGGGCCGACCCTACAGTTTGAGCGGCGCCCACGAATCTCATGCCACAGGTGCGCCCTTCCGGGCGGCCAGTTCTTTTTCGATCTGTTTCACCTGCGGCTCGTCGAGCTTGTAGAAGACGATGGCCAGGCCGGCCAGCAGGGCGAAACAGCCGGGCACCAGGCTGAAGAGCAGGTTGATGCCGTGCAGGGTGCGGGGCGTCTGGGCGGCGTTGGCGACGAAACCGACATACGCCAGCACCCAGCCGATCAGGGCGCTGCCGATGGCGAGGCCGACCTTCTGGGCGAGGACCGTGGCGGAGAAGATGAGCCCCGTGGCGCGGCGACCGAACTTCCATTCGCCGTAGTCGGCGGTGTCGGCGTAGAGCGACCAGACGATCGCAGGCGTCGGCCCGGCCGCGAAGGAGCCGAAGATGTTCAGCGCGTAGAGCAGCGGGAGGTTGTGCGGGTCGACGAAGTAGCAGCCCCCAATACCGAGGGCGTTGCCGATCGTCAGCCAGATCATGAGCGAGCGCCGCGACCAGCGCGCGGTGAAGAGCTTGGTCGCCATGGCGCCGGCGATGAAACAGAGGAAACCGACCAGGTTGAAGGTGCCGATGGCCGCCTCGTGGCCGACGTTGTATTTGAAATAGAAGATGCCGGCGCCGCTGCGCATGCCGACGTTGGTCAGGTTGAGGAAGGCGACGAAGAACAGCACCAGCCAGGGCGTGTTGGCGCAGAGGTCGCGCAGGTCGAGGCCGAGCGAGGGCTGCTGGCCGGCCGGGGTGGTGACGCGCTCCCTCGTGTTGAAAAACGTGTAGAGGAACATGCCGACCGAGAGCACGGCGAAGAGCGCCATGGTGTTGCGGAAGCCGTCGGCCGGGCTGCCGCCGAACATCAGCGCATCCTTCAGCCAGGGGACGAGCCAGCCGATGAGCAGGCTGCCGGTGAAGGCACAGGCGAAGCGGTAGGAGGACAGCGAGGTGCGGTCCTCGGACGAGGGCGACATCACGCCCATCAGGGCGCCGTAGGGCGTGTTGATGGCGGCGTAGGCGATGAGCGTCAGCGTGTAGGTGATGTAGGCGTAGATGAGCGTGCCGGACGGGCTGAATCCCGGGTTGGCGAACATGAGGTAGCCGAGGATGCCGTAGGGCAGCGCGCCCCAGAGGATCCACGGGCGGAACTTGCCCCAGCGCGAGTTGGTGCGGTCGGCGATGACCCCGATGACCGGGTTCAGCAGCGCGATCAGGCTCGGCATCGTCGCCATCAGCGTGCCCGCGGCCGAGCTGTTGAGGCCGAGGACGTCGATGTAGTAATACGCGAGGAACTGGTTGAACGCCTGGAAATAAAAATTCGAGGCGGTGTCACCGAGGCCGTAGGCCAGCTTTTCCTTGAAGGAAAGGCGGGAGCTGGAGGGAGGGGTCGTCACGAGGGGGGAGGG
>Ga0163153_10001951_pt1 | contig 31506 bp, 25 predicted proteins | sample OliLakLV19MP6IB1_FD_148629 | JGI IMG/M metagenome (GOLD analysis project Ga0163153, IMG submission 148629) | Freshwater microbial mat bacterial communities from Lake Vanda, McMurdo Dry Valleys, Antarctica - Oligotrophic Lake LV.19.MP6.IB-1 | ecosystem: Environmental > Aquatic > Freshwater >...
ACCACGACCACCGCCCCGGCTACAACCACCACGACTGCACCACCGGCCGGGCCGAAGGTCAGCGTGTCGGATGCGAGCGTCACCGAAGCCGACACGGGCACGACGAAGATGGCCTTCACCGTGTCGCTGTCGGCGCCGAGCACGAACGCGGTCCGGGTAAAATTCGTGACGAGTGACGGCACCGCGACGCAGTCCGCGGACTACACCAAGAAGAGCCTCACCGTCTCGATCCCGAAGGGTCAGACCTCGAAGGTCGTCAACGTCATCGTCAAGGGCGACACGGCGGGCGAGCCCAACGAGACGATCAACGTCACGCTCTCGAACCCGAAGAACGCGACGATCCTCGACGGTTCGGGGGTAGGCACGATCGTCGACAACGACCCGCCGGACATGTCGATCAGCAACGCTTCGGTCACCGAAGGCGACACCGGCTCGAAGACGATGACCTTCACGGTGTCGCTCTCGAAGCCGCCGACGGCGACCGTGAAGGCCAAGTTCGCGACCGCGGACGGGACGGCGACGCAGCCGGCCGACTACCTGAAGAAGTCGGCGACAGTCTCGATCGGCAAGGGCAAGACCTCGGCGACGATCAAGGTCACCATCAAGGGCGACAAGGTCGCTGAGGCCGACGAGGTCTTCGTCGTGAACCTCTCCACACCGACCGGAGTGACGATCGTCGACCCCCTCGGAGTCGGGACGATCGTCGACAACGACTAACTGCCACGCAGGGCGCGAACGGCGGGGCCGACAGGCCTCGCCGTTTCGCGTCCGCGTCGACCCGACCCAATTCCTGCGATCGCGACGCGGTCCCGCCGATGATGTGGGTATGCATCGGCCTATGCGTCTGCTGTCGACCGTCGCCGTCGTCGCGTTGCTCACCGTCGCCCTACCGGCCGCTCCCGCCGCCGCAGGACCGAGCGTCGCGGTGCAGGGCTTCGGCTCGGCGGCCGCGCTCGGCCACCCCGACTTCGCGCTGAACGGCACCGCCGTCGACCTCACCGCCCACCCGACCCGGCCGGGCTACTGGATCCTCGGCGACGACGGCGGAGTGTTCACGTACGGCACCGCCGCGTTCCACGGCTCGACCGGCAACCGGGCGCTCAACCGCCCGGTGTTGGGGTTGGCGCCGACGCCGGACGGCGACGGGTACTGGCTCGTCGCCAGTGACGGTGGCATCTTCACGTTTGGCGGGGCACGGTTCTTCGGTTCGACGGGCGCGCTGTCGCTTGCGGCGCCGATCGTCGGCATGGCCGCGTCACCGAGCGGGAACGGGTATTGGCTCGTCGCGCTCGACGGCGGCGTGTTCGGGTTCGGCGACGCCGGGTTCTACGGCTCGGCCGCGGGCGCCGGAGTGCCGATCATCGCGATCGAACCGTCGCGGTCGGGTCGGGGCTACGTCCTGCTCGGAGCCGACGGTTCGTTGCGTTCCTACGGAGACGCGTCGCAGTTCACGACGAGTGCGCTGCCGCAGGGCGCAACCGACTTCGTGCTCACGCCTTCGGGTGCGGGCGCGTGGGTGCTCGGCGCCGACGGGGCGGTCCACACGTACGGCGACGCACCGTTCCTGGGCGCGGCAACCAACGACATGCTGAGCGCGCGCGCGATCGCGCGCGCCGCTGACGGAAGCGGGTACTGGATCGCGCTCGCGCCGGCCGCAGCAACGGGGTCGCCCGCGCCGCCGGACTCGGGCGTAGGAAGGCGGGTCGTGTACTCGAACTCGCAACAGCGGGTGTGGCTCGTCGAGGCCAACGGTACCGTGGTGCACTCGTTCCTCGTGTCCGGCCGCCGGGGCGTCCCCAACCCCGGCACGTACCAGGTGTTCTCGAAGTCGGCGATGTCGAGCGCGCACGGCGGCGACCTGCGCCTGCCGTACATGACCCGCTTCGCGCACGGGCGGTCGCTGGCAATCGGGTTCCACGGCATCCCGCGGCGCGGCGACGGCTCACCGATCCAGTCCGACTCCGAGCTCGGCCAGTTCCGCAGCGCCGGGTGCGTGCGCATGAACCAGACTGAGGTGAAGATCCTGTGGGACTTCGCCCCGGTGGGAACGGCGGTCGTCGTCCTGGCCTGAGCCGAAATTCTCCCCGGGGCGAGAATGTTCGCCACTGGGAAATTTGACGAAGGTCGCCGCGAGGCGTGAACTGATGCTCACGCGCCACCGCCACGGCGCGAGGGGGGCAAGGACATGCGGAGAAGACGCGTTATTGCACGCGTCGTCGCGGCATTGGTCGTCGTCGCGGCCGTCGGCGCGGGGACGACCGAGGCGCGCGGCGGCCCGCCGGCCGTCGACAATCCGGGCGCTCGGCTCGTCGTGCTCGGCGGGAGCCTGTTCCTCAACGGACCCGCGGGTGGCGTGCGCGCCGACAACATGTTCGGGGGCGCGCTGGCCCAGGTCGCGAGCGACGGCTCCATGGCCGCGGAGATCGTCGACTACCAGCCCTCGTCTGCATACGTCGGGCCGTTTTACGGCAGCGCCGAGATCGCGCCGGCGGGCACCTGGTCGGGCACCGTCGTCCCCGATACCGGCGTGGCGACGCTGGCCGGCAACGCGACCGTGGCGATCGCGGTCGGTCCCGCGGTGTGCACCGTCGGCCCGTTTTCGATGAGCGTGAACACGGCCACCCCGGGCTCCTTCGCGTACTACCCGGGTACGGGCATGGCCCGCATGACCGGCACCGTCGGCGACGTCGCGCCCGTCGTGCCGACCCCGTCCTGCCCCGAGGCGTTCGTGCTTCTCTTGAACGCGACGCTCCCGGCGCCCGGCACTACCGGCTCGACGATCACGATCGCCACGACGTTCCTGCCGCCGATGGTCGGCCCCGGCGGCATTCCCGTGACGACGACGTCGACGTCGACGACGGCGCCGCCGCCAACGACCACGACCCTCGACCCGGCGCTCGCGCAGTTGAGCGTCGGCGACGCCACGGTGATCGAGCCGGACGGATCGAGCCAGTCGATGCAGTTCGTGGTGACGCGCTCGGGCGGACTCACCGGCTCTGCGAGTGCGACCTATACGACCGTCGACGGCACCGCCTTCGCGCCCGTCGACTACACGACAAAGACGGGCACCGTCTCCTTCTCGTCCGGCCAGACGTCGAAGATCGTGAGCGTTGCCGTGAAGGGCGACGTGACGGGCGAACCAGACGAGACGTTCGATCTCGAACTCGTCGACTCGTCTGCGACCGCCGTCGTGCTCGACTCGACGGGAACCGGCACGATCGCGGACAACGACCCACCCGGCGCCTCGATCGACGACGTCGAGATCGACGAACCTCCCAGAACGTCGACCACGGCGACGTTCACCGTGACGCTCTCGCGGCCCGCGACCCAGGCGATGACGGTCTCGTACCGCACGCGCGACGTCACTGCGGCTGCGCCGGCGGACTACGTCGCCAAGACGAGTTCGGTCAGCATCGCCGCGGGCAAGTCGTTCGCGACTTTCAAGGTCACCGTCAAGGGCGATCTCTACGCCGAGGACGACGAACTGTTCGTCGTCGAACTCACCGGCGTGACGGGAGGGTCGGTGACCGACGGGACCGGCATCGCGACGATCTTCGACGACGGCGATTCGGACGACCCGCCGGCCCCTCCACCCGGCACGACGATCGACGACGTCGAAGTCGACGAGACCACCGGCGGCGCGACCTATGTGCTGTACACGGTCACGCTGCCGGAACCCGCCGTCGAGCGCGTGTTCGTCGAATACCAGACGCGCGACCTCACCGCGGTCGCCGGGAGCGACTACACCGCAAAGCATGGAACCGTCATCGTCGGCATCGGGAAGACGACCGCGCCGGTGAAGATCCACGTCAACGGCGACACGCTGGTCGAGGACGCCGACACCTTCCTGGTCGAACTCGTCGGCATCTCGCGCGGCACGATCGCCGACCCAGTCGGCATCGCGACGATTTGGGACGACGACTGAGCGCGGTCCTCGGCTAGCGGGTCGGGACCTCGATGGCGTCGAGGTCGATCGTGATCGGGACCCCGCTGTTCGCCGGGCGCGCCGGCGCGGTCGCCGCGTCGGGCATCTCGGGCTGCTCGCCCGGGTCCGGCAGCACGACCTCGCGGTAGTCGGCACCCTCGGGTTTGGCGCCACCCAGGAACTCGACCAACCAGGCGAGATCGGTCTCGAACGCGGCGGGGGCCGCGTCGCATACGGGGATCGTCGCCGGGATCGACGTCGTGTAGTCGTTGTCGGCGAAACAGTTCCCGCCGGCGTCGGTCGCGTCGTCGAGGGTCGTGACCAGCATGAGGTCACCGGCCCGGTTGTCGCGCAGCACGTTGGCGCGCACGACGTTGTTGCGGGCGTCGAAGTTCACCGCGTTCTCGTTGTCCGGGTTCAGGATCTTCTCGGGCAGCGGGATGATGCCGATGCCGGCGATGTCGTGGTCGTACACGAGGTTCCGCTCGACGACGTTGTTGTTCCCGCCCGCGAGCAGGATGCCGTTGCCGAGCACGGTCTCCGCGATGTCGATTGCGGCGGTTCCGTCGTTGTTATTGCTGGAGACGATGTTGCCGATCATCACCGCGTCGTGCTGCGGGTACAGCGCCTCGCCGGTCCCGCTATTCGGGACGATGCCCGCCCGGTTGTTGCGCCACGTCGAGTTCACGATGAACAAGTCGCCACCCGCGTTCGTGCCCGAGTACCCGAGTCCGTTCCACTCGGCGATCACGTCGGTGATGACGGCGTTACACGGATCGCATTGCCCGATGTAATACCCGCCGTCGGGGCTCCCGGCCGCGTACGAGTGATCGAACTGCCCCTGCACCGAATCGAACGCGTAGATGCCGTAGTCGCCGTTGCGCAGGGCGGTGAGGTACGACCCGCGATAGCCGGTCACGCCCGTCCAGAAAAACCCGTTGCCCGCGTAGTTCTGTGCGGTGATGTTCTCGATCGCGACACCGTCGGCGAGAACTTTGAACCCGTTGTCGAGCGTGAACTCGCCGTCGAGGATCGTCTCGTCGCGGTCGAGACCCCGGATCACGAGGTCGCGCTTGGTGACGGTGACGGCCTCGTTGTACACGCCCGGCTCGATCAGCACCAGGCCTCCCGGTGTCGACGCGTCGTGCGCCGCTTGGATCGTCGGGAAGTCGTCGGGGACGCGCAGTGTCGTCGCGTCGCCGGCCTCCTCGCCGGGCGCGGTCGAGTCGGTCGTCGCCTCGGCATCGCCGACGATGACCGAGCCGATCATGCCGTCGGTCTCGGTGCCGTGCAGCGTGCACCAGTACTCGTACACCCCCGGGTCGTCGAACGTGAACTCGTACGTGTCGCCCGGCGCGAAGTCTTCCTTCTCGACGCCGAACTCGCCGTACTTGTCGACGGGAATGATGTCGTGCTCGTTGCGGCCTTCGTTCACCCACTGCACCGTGGCGCCCGGCTCGATCTCGAGCGTCACGGGCGAGAAAGTGTTGTCCCTCACCGTCACGACCTCGCCTGCGAACTCGGCCGCGTCGTGGTCGCCACCGCACGCGGCCGCGACGAACACGACCGCGAGGGTCGCGACCGCGATTCGCCTCACTTGGGTGTGCGGAAAGTGCGAGCCAACTCGATCAGGGTGCGGACGCCGAACCCCGTGCCGCCGCGTGTGATGTAGGAGTCGTCGGCCGCGGCCCGGGCGGGGCCGGCGATGTCGAGGTGTGTCCAGGGCACGTCGCCGACGAACTCCTTGAGGAACAGCCCGGCGGTGAGTGCCCCGCCGTACCCGCCGTGCGAGATGTTCTTCATGTCGGCCACTTCGGAGTCGAGCATCTTGCGGTACTCCTCCGGCAGCGGCAGCGGCCACACCGACTCACCCGCGCGGTCGGCGGCGGCTCGCACCTGGTCGATCCACCCGTCGTCGTTCCCCATCAGACCCGCGACCTTGTCGCCGAGCGCGACCATGCACGCGCCCGTGAGCGTGGCGAGGTCGATCATCGCGTCCGGTTCCTCTTCACTCGCCATCACGAGCGCGTCGGCGAGGATGAGACGGCCTTCGGCATCGGTATTGAGCACCTCGACGGTTGTGCCGTTGCGGTGCGTCAGCACGTCGCCGGGACGAATCGCGTTGCCGCTCGGCATGTTCTCGACGAGCGGCACGTAGCCGTACACGGCCGTCTTCACGTCGAGATCGCGCAGCGTCGACATCGCCGCGAGCACCGCGGCCGCGCCCGACATGTCGGTCTTCATCGTCTCCATGCCCGCACCGGTCTTGAGCGAGAGCCCGCCCGAGTCGAACACGACGCCCTTGCCGATGAACGCGAGCGACGCGCGCGCGCCACGCGGTTCGTACGCGAGCCGCACGAACCGCGGCGAACGCTCCGACCCCTGGCCGACCCCGATCACGCCGCCCATGCCCTCCCGTACGAGTTGCTCGCCCTGCAGCACCGTGACTTTCAAGCCCGACTTGCGCCCGATGCCGCGTGCAAGCGTGGCGATGTGCGCCGGCGACTTCGCCGCCGCGGGCTCGTTGACGAGATCGCGCGCCCAGATGACCGCGTCGGCGACGCGTGTGCCGCGGGCCAAGCCTTCGCGCACCTTCACGTTGGCACGGCCGAGTATGACGACCTTCTTGAGCTTCGACGGCTTCCCGTCGCCCTTGTACTTGAGGAACTGGTACGTGCCGAGACTGAGTCCCTCGGCGATGGCCTGCGCGGCCGCGCCCTTGTCCAGTGAGTCGGGCGCAGCGTCGAGCAACGTCGTGGCCGCGCTCTGCACGTTCGCAGCACGCTTCGCGAACGTCGCCGCGGCGCGGCGCAGTACGTCGGCGTCAATTTTCGCCCGTTCCCCAATACCGACGAGAACGACCGCTTTGGCGCCGAGCTTCCCTTGCGTCGGAACTGCGAGCACATCGCCGCGGTTGCCGTTGAAGTCGGTCTCGGCCATGAACTCGGCGAGACCGCGCCCGAGCACCTTGTTCACAAGGTCGGCACCAGGGCCGAACTTGCGCTCCGCGTACACCGGGACGGCGAGCAGATCGACGACGACGCGGTCGGCGGAAGTAACAGAAAGGGAAAGTTTGGGTGGCACGCAGCGCACTCTAAATGCGTCCAGCCGCACCCGTTACACAACTCGCACATGGTGTGTAAAAAGGTTGGAATTCTCTTACAGGAGTCTCTTGACAGTACGGTCCCCGAGGGACAAGTGTCCTCATGGCACACGAATCTGACGAGAAGTCACATTCTGGTTGCCGGGTCACCCGACCGCCGGATGCGATCGGGTGAGGGAGGACACACCGGAGACGATCGTTATCTCCAGGGAGACGTAAGCGTCGATCCGACGTGCTCTCCAGTCCTGTGTTTGAAAGGCCTTTCACTCAATGGGGGGGACCCACTTGAAGCGATTCAAGAAATGCATCGGGGCCAGCTTAGCCGTCGGTCTCGCCGCGTCGGCGCTGGCTGTCATCAGCAGCACACCGGCCGACGCGACCGTCAAGGTCGGTGCAATCAACTGCACCGCCAACATTCCGGCGCTCGGCACGAGCGTCGCGCTCCAACAGCCGAGCACGTCGCACCTCACCGGCCCCTACTGGGTCGACACGGGTTCGGCGTTCACGGTCACGAACGTCGGCGGGACCACTGGTCTTCCGTCGGCTGCCAGCGGCATCGCGATCAACGATTTCCGTGACGTCATCACGAAGGCGCAGGTCGTCGGTCAGCCGACGACGACGTTGTCGACAACTCCCACCCTCGTGGGCGGGTTCGCCGGTGACGGCTTCTTCTACTTCGACAACGACATCGGCGACGCGACAGCACCGGTGAAGATGGACGGCCTCCTAACCAACCCCGCTGCTCCGACGATCGTGATCGCGGCGATCACCTCGCCGGCCCCGATTCCCGGTGCCTTCACCGTCACCACGACCCTCGACCCCGGTGTGGGCACCCTCGACATCATCGACGGCCCTCCCGGTCCCGGTAACGGCAACGGCTTCGGTGATGGCGGCGCGGTGTTCTCGCCCGATGTCATCATCTCCGTGACCAACGCCGGTACCACCGACGGCCCGATCAACTACATCGGCACGAGCACGGCGCTCACGGCCAAGATCCTCGGCGTGATCGACGCGATCACCGCGTGCGCCCCGTCGGCATCCCCGGCGTTCACGGCTCACGTACAGACCGACGGCACACCGGTCCCGACGGCGCAGTCGCCCGTCGTGGCGTGTGACCCGGCCGATGGCACGGGTGGTACCAACAAGGCATCCAAGGGTCTGGCCACGGCACCGCTTCTGGACGCCGCCGCCAGCACTTCGGAAGTCATGACCTTCACCGGTTGCCGCGCACCCGACGCCCAGTCGAACGCGTGGAACCCGGCGAAGCTGGGTCCGCTCACTGCCGACGCGATTACCCTCGATCGGGCATCCATCTCGATCAAGGGCAAGAACTTCGGTAACTGCACCCTGGTTGACAAGCGCACTGGTGCAGGACAGCTTCCCAACAAGGACAGTGCCGGCGACTACGAGACGTACTCCGTGGCGACGATCAAGTGGCTGAACTCGCTGCTCAAGCCCGTCAAGGGTGCGTCGACCACGAGTGCCTCGCTGTACTCACGCATCATCATCAACACCAACGGCTACGCGCCCGAAGTGACCTCCGAGCACAACGGTGTGGTCACCAAGGGTTTCGGCGCCGGTGGCGTTATTGAAATCGTGAGTGAGCTCGACACGGCCAACGCCGACGTCGCTGACGTCATCGACTGCAACAGCACGCCGCCGGGGGCAGTCCCCGTAGGTGTGTACCTGCAGAAGATTGGCCTGCCGCTTCTGACCGCCGACGACGCGGTTCTGGAAATCCAGATCCCGTAGTCTTCGATCAACAGCTTGCGTTTGGGGACGGCCCACCTTCGGGTGGGCCGTCCCTCGTATCTCGGGATGTCGTAGAGGGATGTCGTAGAGGGATGTCGTAGGGAGAAACTGTGCAACGGGTACTCGTGCTCGCGATGGTCGCCGTCGCGGCGGTGGCCGGCTGCTCGGGCGACGACAACGACGGGGCGGCGCCGTCCACGACGTTCGCCCCGAGCGACGCCTCCGATTGGGACCCGGCCGCGCTCGCGACCGCGGAAGGCCTCGCCGACCAATTGCGCGCCGGCGACATTGCCTGCGATACCTACGAGGCGTTCAACTTCCCGTTGATCGCCGACGACTACGAAGGCCGCTTGCCCGTCCCCGACGCGATGAGCGAGTGCATCTCGAACGGCGAGAACCTCACATTCGAAATCTTCCTTGACGACGACGGTGCCGCCTCGTTCACCGAAGCCAAGATCACGTCGATCTGCAAAGGCGTGACGCAACGGTCGATCCCGTTCGAAGGGCTTTCCTACGTACGCGGCGACGGCTGGATCATCACGCCCGACACCGAGGCCACGGCCGACGCCATCGCGGAGGTACTCGACGCCGAAGCGCACCTCGAGACGTGCGACTGACGGCGCCGGCGGTTACGCCGCTTCGAGGCACGTGAAGACGAACTGGCGGATCTCGACGAGCTGCTCCTCGGTCATGTCCTCGAGTTGCGTCGAGCTCACGATGTCGCCCGGGCCGCACCCGAGGCGCACGCCGTCGGCGAGGGTGACCGCGACCCCGCCCAGGAACGGTTCGCTCGGGCCCGCCCACACGATGATGCCGCGTTCCTCGTCGACGAACACCGGCTCGGCGGCGCTGCCGTCGGCGAACCCGAACTCGGCCTCGGCGATCTCGTCGGGGATTATGCCGACGAGGATGTCGAAGGCGCCGGTCGCCGGGGTTCCGAACGGGAACTCCGAGTTGAAGTCGCGGGGAAGTTCGTCGTCGACGGGCGGGCGGCATTCGGTGTCGCTCAGGAGTTGCTCGACCTCGGGCTCGGTGTCGAGGTGCCAGCACGTGCCGCCGTCGACGTCGGGGTCCGGTTGGCTCGACAGCGTCCATGTGAGCCCGTCGGACTCGCCGCTCGCGACTTCGGTGTAGCCGGCGGGCGGTTCGATCCCGGCGTCGTCGTCGCCGCTACAGGCCACGCCGACCGTGACGGCGACACAGCACACAAACGTGGAGAAAAAGAGGCGCACGGGGCCATCATCGCGAAAACGGGTTCCCTCGGCCCGTCGCGGGCCGCGTAGCCTGGTGCGATGCCCGATCCCCGAGGCGCCGCCGCCACCCCCGTCGGCAGCGGTGCAGTGAGTCCCTTCCTCGACGCCCTCCGGGAGCGCGTCGTGGTGTTCGACGGCGCCTTCGGCACGTGGATGCAAGGCCACGACCTCGGACCCGACGATTTCGGCGGGTTGGCGCTCGAAGGCTGCAACGAGAACCTGGTGCTGACGCGGCCCGATCTCGTCGGCCAGATGCACGCCGAATTCTTCGAAGCCGGATGCGACGCCGTCGAAACCGCGACGTTCGGTGCGTTCCCGCTCGTGCTCAACGAATACCAAATCCCCGAGAAGACGTTCGAGATCAACCAGCGCGCGGCGGCCATCGCTCGGGAGGTCGCGTCGTCGTACTCGACCCCCGACAAGCCCCGCTGGGTCATCGGGTCGATCGGGCCGGGCACGAAGCTCCCATCGCTCGGACACATCCGTTACGACGCGCTGCGCGACAACTATGAGGCGCAGGTCGAGGGTCTGCTCGCGGGCGGCATCGACATCCTGCTCGTCGAAACGGTCTACGACCTTCTGCAGGGCAAAGCCGCCATCAACGGCGCCCGCCGCGCGATGGCGAAGGCCGGCGTACTGCTGCCGCTGATCGTGCAGGTGACGGTCGAGACGACCGGGCGCATGCTCGTCGGCAGCGAGATCGGCGCGGCCCTGACCGCACTCGAAGCGATGCGCCCCGACGTCATCGGCATGAACTGCGCAACCGGTCCCGGCGAGATGACCGAACATCTGCGCTACCTCGCGCAGCACGCGCGCACGTTCCTGTCGTGCCTGCCGAACGCGGGGTTGCCGTCGATCGTCAACGGGCACACGCACTACGACCTCACGCCCGACCTGCTCGCCGACGCGCACGAACGCTTCGTGACCGAGTTCGGCCTCAACGTCGTCGGCGGCTGTTGCGGAACGACGCCGGAGCATCTTCTCGCGGTGACGACGCGGCTGGGCGTGCGCGCCCCGGTCGTGCGGACCGTGGAGTTCGAGCCGGGTTGCTCGTCGATCTACTCGCACGTGCCGTTCCGCCAGGAGCTCGCGTACCTCGCGGTCGGCGAGCGCACGAACGCGAACGGGTCGCGCAAGTTCCGCGACGCGATGCTCGAGTCCGACTGGGACACGTGCGTGCAAATGGCGCGCGAACAGGTGAAGGAAGGCGCGCACGTGCTCGACGTGTGCGTCGACTACGTCGGCCGAGACGGCGCCATCGACATGGACGAAGTAGCCGGGCGGTTCGCGACGCAGGCGAGCCTGCCGCTGGTGTTCGACTCCACGGAACCGCCCGTCGTCGAGGCCGGGCTGATGCACCACGGCGGCAAGGCGATCCTCAACTCCGCCAACCTCGAAGAAGGCGAAGAAGACGGCAAGCGCATGGACCGCGTGTTCCGCCTCGCGGCCGAGTACGGCGCCGCGGTCATCTGCCTCACCATCGACGAAGTGGGCCAGGCCCGCGATGTCGAGTGGAAGCTGCGCGTCGCGCGGCGCATCTACGACATCGCCACGCAGAAGTACGGCATCGACCCCTCGGACCTGATCTTCGATCCGCTCACGTTCCCGCTCTCGACCGGCGACGACGACCTGCGGCGCGACGCGATGGAGACCATCGAGGCGATCCGCCGCATCAAGGCCGAACTGCCGGGCGCGTCGACGATCCTCGGCCTGTCGAACGTGTCGTTCGGTTTGGCGCCCGCGTCCCGGCACGTGCTGAACAGCGTGTTCCTGCACGAGTGCCGCGCGGCCGGCCTCGACGCGGCCATCGTGCACGCGGCCCGCATCATGGCCTTGCACAAGATCGACGACCGCCAGCGCGAGGTCGCGCTCGATCTCATCTACGACCGTCGGCGCGCCGGCTACGACCCGCTCACCGAGTTCATGGCCCTGTTCGACGGCGTCGAAGCGGGCGCGATCGTCAAGGAAGACCGCTCGGGTTGGACGGTCGAGGAACGACTGAAGCACCGCATCATCGACGGCGACCGCGACGGACTCGAAGCCGACCTCGACGAGCAGTTGCAGTCGCGGCCCGCGCTGTCGGTCATCAACGACGTGTTGCTCGAAGGCATGAAGGTCGTCGGCGACCTGTTCGGCCGCGGCGAGATGCAACTGCCGTTCGTGCTCCAGAGCGCGGAGACGATGAAGGCGTCGGTCGCGTACCTCGAACCGCACATGGAGAAGGCCGACGCGGGCGGCAAGGGCAAGGTCGTCATCGCCACGGTCAAGGGCGACGTGCACGACATCGGCAAGAACCTCGTCGACATCATCCTGACCAACAACGGCTACATGGTCTACAACCTCGGCATCAAGGTGAACATCACCGAGATGATCGACAAGGCCCTCGAAGTCGGCGCCGACGCGATCGGCATGAGCGGCCTGTTGGTAAAGAGCACGCTGATCATGCGCGACAACCTCGAAGAGTTGAACGCGCGCGGACTGTCCGACACGGTCCCCGTGTTGTTGGGCGGCGCCGCGCTGACCCGCAACTACGTCGAGGTCGACCTGCGCGAGGTGTACGAGGGCCGCGTGTTCTACGGCAAAGACGCGTTCGAAGGTCTGCGCACCATGGACACGCTCATGGCCGGCAAGAAGTCGGGTGTTCTCGACCCCGCGTTCGGACGCGAAGCCGGCGGCCGCAAACTGCCGCCCCGCAAGAGCCGGCGGGTCGAGGAGCCCGTCGACATCCCGGCCCGCTCCGATGTGGCCGTCGACATCAAGGTGTTCGGTCCCCCGTTCGTCGGCTCACGGGTGGCCAAGGGCATCTCGCTCGATGACATCGTCGCCTACGTGAACGAGACCGCGCTGTTCCGCAATCAATGGCAGTTCCGTCCCGAAAAAGGCGGCGGCGAGAACGACGAAGAGTTCAAGAACCGCATCCGGCCCGTCCTGCGCGAACAACTCGAGATCGCGAAGCAAGAGGGCCTGCTCGTACCCGCGGTCGCGTGGGGCTACTTCGCCGTGAACGCCGAAGGCAACGACCTCGTGGTGTGGAAGGACGACACGCGCACCCAGGAATGGTTGCGCTTCGACTTCCCCCGCCAGCGCAAGGACCGCTTCCTCTCGATCGCCGACTTCTTCCGCCCCGTCGAGAGCGGCGAACCCGACTACGCGGCCTTCCACATCGTCACGGTCGGCCACCGCGCCAGCGAGCGCGAGAAGGAACTGTTCGCCGCCGACCGCTACCAGGAGTACCTCCTGCTGCACGGCCTGTCGGTCGAGATGACCGAGGCGCTCGCGGAGTACTGGCACCGCCGCATCCGAGAAGAGTGGGGCTTCGCCGAAGAGGATGGCCCGTCGATCGCGGGCTTGTTCCGCCAGCAATACCGCGGCTCGCGCTACAGCTGGGGCTACCCGGCGTGCCCCGACCTGGATGACCAGGTAAAAGTCGCCGAGTTGCTCCAGGCCGACCAAATAGGCGTGTCCCTCACCGAAGAGTTCCACCTAGTCCCCGAGCAGTCGACGAGCGCAATAGTCGTCCCCCACCCCGAGGCCAAATACTTCGTCGTCTAACCCACGAGGGATGCGTCGATAGCCCACACGTGGTGTGGGCTATCGACGCATCCCTGTGTTGTTGTCTCACCGGGCCGCGAGCATGTACGGATGGAGAAATACGACACGCGGCTACTCGAGCTCGCCGGGGCACAGCATTTCGTGGTGGGCCGGGAGCAGCTGCTCGAGCTCGGGAGTGCTCGACAGGTCGAGCACCGAATGAAGAACGGCCAACTGGAACGGATCCACGAAAGCGTGTACCGCCTCGGAGCTTCGCCACAGACGTGGAAGCAAGGTGTCATGGCTGCCACGTTCGCCGGCGGAAAGTTCAGCGTTGCGTCGTTTCGGACGGCCGCGCAGTTACGGGATCTCCCGGCCGGCGAGGAAGTCTGCGAGGTCACGTCTCTACGACACCGCCGAGCACGGCACGATGGCGTGATTCCGCACGAGAGCCACTTCATGTCGGAGAAGGACATCACGTATCTCGACAACATCCCCGTAACGCGAGCGGCGCGCATGATGAACGACCTTGGCCTGCTCGTCAGCCGAGGAGAACTCAGCGTCGAAACGTACGACCACACAATGTTGGACGCGGTCCGACGCGACCTCGTCGACGTACCTCAAGTGTGGGCCGAATGGGAACGGCTCGGCGGTGCCGAACGGCCGGGTGGCCACATGGTCGAACGGATGCTCAACAACTTCGTTCCGCCTTCGTCGAAGAATTCGACAACGCCCGAACTTCGACTTCTACAGATCGTGCGCGCAGCTGGTCTTCCCGAGCCGGTGCTGCAGTTCCGCGTGTGGCTCTCGCCGACGCGCTGGGTCGACCTTGACTTGGCATGGCCCGACTTCAAACTCTTCGCAGAGTTCGATCCCTACAAGTGGCACGGAAATCGAGACACGTACATGAAGACGATCGCACGGCGCCTTGAGGTCGAACAGAAATTGAAGTGGCGCGGAGTCCCCGTCACCGATGACGAACTCGACGCCGGCTGCCCCCTGGTGATTCCACTGCTCGCCGACCTACTGACGCCCCAATGACAAGGATGCGTCGATAGCCCACACGTAGTGTGGGCTATCGACGCATCCTCTGGTCTTTAGGGGTTGAGGACTGCTCTGGCTACGAGGTCTACGCCGAAGGCTGTGAGGATGGCTAGGTACAGCAGGCCGGTTGCGGCCATGACTGCGGAATACGACTTTTCCTTGAGCGCGTACCAGGTCATCACTACCAAGCCGATGGTTGTCACTGCGCAGACGGCCCACATCCAGCCGAGGATGCCGTCGTAGCCGTCGTCGACCGTCCCGTTGAATACCTGCACCATGCCGGTCGGCCAGAGGAAGACGAGCAGTTCGAACGGCCAGATGATGCCGACCCAGCGCACGAGTTCGCGGACGGGTTCGCGCGGCAGGCCGGGCTGCACGAGGTACCAGTGGCCCAACAACATGGCGTCGCTGACCGAACCGAGGAACGCAGCGCCGACAACGAGACGCGAGGCCGCAAGCAGATAGGGGCCGCCGGCGAACTCGGCGGCGAACAGCAGTCCGACGAATCCGATGATCGCGGCAACGAGGTCGAGCACCGGTGGAAACTCGGGGCCCGTCTCCTCCACTTCCTCTTCGCCGCTTCCGACCATCGCCGCGACGCGTGCCTTGCGCCGGGCGCGCACTTCTTCCTGACCGCGTGCGCCCGCGCCGCGGCGCACCACGGACACGGCGAGTGCAACCGTCGCGGCCGCGGCCGTTGCGAGCGCGAACGCGCCCGCCGCTGCGTGCCCACCGTTCACGAGCAGCAGTCCGCCACCGAGCGCCATCAGCCCGAACACGATGCGGATGAGCCAGCCGTAGCCGAGGCTCACCAGGCGATGGCGGGTCGTCACCCAACCGAAAAGGAAACAGCCCGTGGCCCACTGCAACAGGAACGTGCCCGGATCGAGTTTCATACCCGGTCAGGCCACCACGGCCATGTCGCGCGGCGCGTTGTTCAGACGGACAGGGCCGTCGGCCGTCGCGACGACGATGTCTTCGAGGCGCACGCCGAATCGGCCGGGCAGGTAGATGCCGGGCTCGACGCTGAACGCGTGGCCGACCGCGATCGGCTCGGCGTTGCCCGCCACCAGGTACGGGTCTTCGTGCGCCTCCCGGCCGATGCCGTGCCCGACCCGGTGCACGAAGTAGTCGCCGTAGCCCGCGGCGGCGATCACACTGCGAGCGGCGGCGTCGACCGCTTCGCACGGCGTGCCGACCGTCGCGGCCTGCACGCCGGTTTCTTGCGCTTCGGCCAACACGACGTAGGCGTCGCGCACTTCCGTACTCGGTTCGCCGACGTGGAACATGCGCGTGATGTCGGAGCAGTAGCCGCGCATGGTGCCGCCGAAGTCGCACAACACGATCTCGTGTTCGCCGATCACTCGATCGGCCGAGGGTTCGTGGTGCGGGCTGGCGGCGTGCTCCCCCGCCGCGACGATCGCGAAGTTCGACCGTTCGTGCCCCGCGGCCAGCATGCGTTCGACGAGCTCGCGGTGGACGTCGAGTTCGGTGCGGCCCGCGAACGGGCGGCTGCGCATCTCGACCGCGATCGCGTCGACGGCCTCGGCTGCTCGCCGCAACGCGTCGATCTCGGCCGCGTCCTTCACGACGCGCAACGGCGCCAGCACCGACGACGCGCGCACGAACGCCGACGATGTCATCGCCTGTTGGAGATCGAGCACGAACCGCGCCCATGTACGATCGCCGATCGCCACGACCGCAGGCCGGCCCGCGAGACGCGCGACGAGCGCAACCGGGTCGTCGGTTTCGCCCCACGGCACGATCTCGAACACGTCGGGTTGTGTTTCGACGCGCGGTGCCTCCAACCGGGGAACAACGAGTTGCGCGTCGCCGGCACGCGGCAGCACCAACATCGTCAGCCGTTCCAGCGGCATCGCTTCGTAACCGGTCAGGTACGGCAGGTCGGCGCCCACCGAGAGCAACAGCAGGTCGACGTCGAGTTCTTCCATGCGGGACCGAGCCCGGGTGACGCGCGCCGCATACGTCATGCCGGGAACCCGGCGAGGCCGTCGATGCTCGACGCGTTCTTCTTCGCCCGGTAGCCGACGAGGCCTTCGTCGCCCTTCGCCTCCGCCCACGTGAAGAGCCGGTCGCGGTCGTCGACGAGATCCATGAGCGGCACCGCGTACCCACACGAAGTCGTTACTCGCGTCACGTCGATGCGGCCGTTCTCGCGCACGTGCGCGATCGTCTCCACACCGCTGCCGGTCAAGTCGAGGTAGGCAACGCGACGCGGCCCGAGCACGCGCAGCGTGTCGAGACCCTTGGGCGACACATTGACGTGACCACCCGCGTTCGGCGCGGTGGCGACAAAGAACATCGGTTGGGCCGCGATCCACTCGGTGAGGTCGGGTGAGATCTCGGCGTGGACGTCGGCCATGCCGCCATTTTGTCAGCCGCCCGGCAGGAGATACGCAGTCAGGTGCAACTCTTCGGCCACGAAGCGCAATCGGCGGTAGCGCTCGATCAGCGCCTTCTGTTCGTCGGTCGGCGCCCAGGCCCCGTCGACCTCGAGGCGCAGCAGTGTTGCGTCGCGGTACAGCTCGTACGGGTCGCGGCCCTCGAACTCGGGCACGCCGGTTTCGGCGAGGAGCTCCCGAATCTCGGCGTCCATTTCGGCCAGCTGCTCCCGCTCCTCGTCGGTCAGCGCGTCGTATGTCGCGACCTCGACTCCGCCTTCGGGCACCGTCGTGTCGGCGCCGCCGACGACGAACAGGGTCGGCGAATCGGAAGGACCGCTGTGCGTGTCACCGAGATACTCCTCGCCTAGTTCGACGCGGGCGTCGACGCCGCGATCGCGCAACTCGGCGATGAGTCCGTAGAGCACCTGACCGTATGCCTCGCCGGTCGCTTGGATTCGTACGGGACCGAGGTCGTCGAGTTCCGGTTCGACCTCGCGCGCGACGGCGAGCACAGCCTCGCCGTACCGCTTGTCTTCGGGGAACGCGGAGTCGGAGAACGCGGTTGCGGGCACGGCGACGACCAGCAGCACGGCGCCGATCCCGAGCGCGACGCGCCGCGCGATGACGGGAATCGAGAACAGGCGCACGGCCATGAAGCCGAGCGCGAACCACGTGAAGATGCCCAACGGCCACAGTTGCAGCAGCCGGTAGAACGGAAGGTCGGGGAACCCGCCGGGAACCTGCGCCGTCGTCGCGGTGACGACGACGATGGCGACGAACGCGACGAACCCGGCACTGGCGGCGGCGCGGTCGCGCCGGACGATGGCATACGCGGTGCCGCCGAGCAACGCCATCACCACGAGGATCGCGGTGAGGAACGTCAGTACCGAGAGCGGCGCGCCGAAGTGCCCGAGGTCGCCCCCCGAACGCGCGAACAACGGGACGACACCAACGGCTCGCGCCGTAGACCGCAACGCGTACTCCCAGCCGACGCCCACCTGTTGGTCCTCGCGAAAGTTGCGCGACAGTTCGACGAGGTTGCCCGGGTCGTGGCGGATCTGTTCCCACGCGGGGAACAACCACGAGAAGGCCAGCACGATCGCGGTCGCGACGAGCTCGCGCACCGACGGCCGGCTGACGACGACGGCGATAGCCGCGCCGACGAAGAGCACCACGGCGAGCGGCGCGTACAGGAGGTGAGCTTGCGCGGCGAAGCTGACCGCGAGCGCGAGCGGCGGCAGCGCCCACGCCTCTCCCGCGCCCGCGGCCCAAGCCAGGAACAGCGCCGCCAGGATCGGAAGCAACGCGATGTACGGGTTCCACGGGTCGGCGAGAAGTTGCCGGCCCAACGACCAACACCCGAGCGCAGTGAGCGCGGCCGCCCACAACGCGGCGCCCGTTCCGCCAATCCGTTCCGCGGCCCACACGACAGCGACGATCGCCGCGACACCGACGAGCACAGTTCCGATCACAAGTCCCCACGCGGCGCCGCCCGAAAGCCGCACCGGCAGCGCGAGCGCCCAGAACTCGAGCGGGCCGAGGTGACGGGCCTTGTACTCGCTGTCAGCGCCACCGAGTGTCGTGCGCATCCCGACCAAGGGCGAGTCGCTCGTGAACACGTCGTCGGCGAGCACGGCGATGGCGCCGTCGTCACCGACCGGAACCCAGTCGTCGGCCACCGCGCGCGCACCCGCCAGCAACGGCGCGAACGCGGCGACCGCGACGATCGCGAAGAACACCCACCCCAGAGGCCGACCCCGCACGGGGAGGATGCTAGGTGGACGCGATCGCGACGGGTTCGGCGGCCGCCCGCGCGTGGTAGCTCGACCGCACCAACGGGCCCGCCTCCACGTGACGGAAACCGAGCGACCGGGCGAATTCGCCGAGCCCGTCGAACTCGTCGGGGTGCCACCATTTCACGACCGGCAGGTGCTGCGTCGACGGGCGGAGATACTGGCCGATCGTCAGGATGTCGACGCCGACGGCGCGCAGGTCGGTGATCGCGGCGCGCAATTCGTCGACCGTCTCACCCATACCGAGGATGAGTCCCGACTTCGTCGTCAGCCCCGCGTCCTTCGCACGCGCGAGCACCCCGAGCGACCGGGCGTACCCGGCCGACGGCCGCGCCACCCGTTGCAAGCGGGCGACCGTTTCGAGGTTGTGGTTGAGCACGTCGGGACGGGCATCGAAGATCGACTGCAACGACGCGGCGTCGCCCTTGCAGTCGGCGATCAACAACTCGACCCGCGTCTCCGGGCTCACGGCCCGAATCGCGTGCACCGTCTCGGCGAAGATGTGCGCGCCGCCGTCAGGCATGTCGTCGCGTGCGACGCACGTGATGACCGCGTGCGCGAGCCCCATTGTGCGCACGCCTTCGGCCACCCGCCGGGGTTCGTCCTCGTCGGCCGCGAGCGGCTTGCGGGTGTCGACCTGGCAGAACCCGCACGCACGCGTGCACCGGTCGCCGAGGATCATGAACGTGGCCGTGCGGTCGGCCCAGCACTCGTAGATGTTCGGGCACCCGGCCTCTTCGCACACCGTGTGCAGCTCGAGCCCCTTCACGAGCCGCTTCGTTTCGATGTAGCCCTCGTCGAATTTGGCGCGGATGCGCATCCACTCCGGGCGCGCCTCGGTCGTGGGCACGCCCCCGCCGATTCCGCGGCGCCACGCGACGTCTTGGCGTTCGACGTCGCGGTGTCCGAACACTTCGGCGAAGTGGTCGATGACGGCACCAACGACTGACTTCATGTCAGGCGCTTCGCCACCGAGCACGCGCGCCATCGACGTGACGCCGCGGTCGGCGATGCCGCACGGGACGATGTTGGAGAACATCGTCATGTCGGGGTCGACATTCAGCGCGAAGCCGTGCCGGGTGCGACCGCGCGCGACGCGCACGCCGATCGCCGCGATCTTCTCGTCGTCGACCCACACGCCCGTGTAGCGCGGAATCCGTTCGGCCTTGATGTCGAAGTCGGCGAGCACCGCGATGAGGACATCTTCGAGGTGCCGTACGTACGCGACGACGTCGCGTTGCCCCGCCCGCCATTCGGCGAGCGAGATGATCGGGTAGCCGACGAGCTGGCCGGGGCCGTGGTACGTGACGTCGCCACCCCGGTCGGCCTCCACCAGGTCGGCGCCGACCGACGCGGGCTCGCACAGGATGTGTTCCTCATGCGCACTCGACCCGAGCGTGTACACGTGCGGGTGCTCTTGCAGGAGCAGGTAGTCGTCGACGCCGTGCGCGTGCACGGCGCGCTGCAGCGCCTCGGCCTCCGCGTACGGAACCGAGCCGAGCCACCGGGCACGGAGAGGAGAAGTCACGCGAGTTCAGGTTCCCAATCGCGCGTCTCGAGCACGTTGCGCATCTCGTTGAGGAACGAGGCCGCGTATGCGCCGTCGAACGCGCGGTGGTCCCACGCGAGCGCGAGGAAGCCGACGTGGTGGATTGCGATCGAGTCTTCGCCGTCGGGCCCTTCGACCACGACCGGCTGCTTGGTGACCGCATCGGTCGCGAGGATTGCGACCTGCGGCTGGTTGATGATCGGCAACGTCAGCGTGGTACCGAACGGCCCCATGTTGGTGATCGTGAAGGTGCCGCCGACCACATCGTCGGGTCCGAGCTGCTTGGCGCGGGCGCGGGTCGCCAGATCGCGGATCTCGCGCGCGATGAGCCGCAGCCGCTTGCCGTCGGCGTTCTTCACGACGGGCGCAATGAGCCCCTTGAACTCGAGATCGACCGCAATGCCGAGCCCGACATCGCGGTGCACGACGAGGCTGTCGCCGTCGATGCTCGCGTTCACGTGCGGGTAGTCGTGCACGACGTCGGAGAACGCGCGCACGATGAACGGCAGGTAGGTGAGCGCGAACCCTTCGGTGGCCTTCCACTCGGCGTTGTGGGCCCGACGCACCCGTTCGATGCGTTCGAAGTCGACCCGCACCGACGTGTACACGTGCGCGCTCGTCGCCTTCGACCGCACCATGTGCTCGGCCGTGCGGCGCCGGATGTTGTCGAAGGGCACGACGACGTCGCCCACACCCGGTGCGATCGGCGCGGGTGCGGGAGCCGCGGCAGGTGCCAATCCCGGCGCGGCCGGTGCCGCGGGCGCGGTGCGGACCGCGGGAGCCGACTTGGCCGCGGCCAACACGTCGTTACGCGTGATGCGCCCACCCTCGCCCGTGCCGGTGATGGAGCCCGGGTCGAGGCCCTGTTCGGTGATGAGGCGGCGCACGATCGGCGACGCGACGACACCGCCGCCACCGTTGGGCGCGCCGCCCGTCGGCGCGACCGGCGCGGCGGCAACCCGCACGGGTTCGGGTGCAGGAGCAGGAGCAGGAGCAGGAGCAGGTTCGGGAGCGGCAGCTACCGGCGCCGGTGCGGCCGCACCGGCCGCGTCCGAGATCACCGCGAGTCGCGCGCCGACGGGCACCGTCTCACCTTCGGGCACGAGGATCTCGGCCACGACGCCCGCCTGCGGCGCGGGCACCTCGGAGTCGACCTTGTCGGTCGACACCTCGAACAACGGTTCGTCGACCGCGACGGTCTCGCCCACCTGCTTGAACCACCGCGTGATGGTGCCCTCGGTGACCGTTTCACCGAGTTGCGGCATCGTGACGTCCACCAGGCGACTCCTTTAGCCGTGCAAGCTGCGACCGGTCAGCGCGAGCGCCGACTCTCCGAACAGTTCTGACAATGTCGGGTGCGCGTGGATCAACGCGCCGAGGTCGGCGGCCGTCGCCTCCCAGTTCACCGACAAGTACGCCTCGGCGATGAGTTCCGTCGCCCACGGCCCCGCGATGTGCACACCGAGGATCGGGCCGTCTTTCTCGGCGACGATCTTCACCATCCCGTCGGTCTCGCCGACGATCAGCGCCCGCCCGTTGCCCATCCAACGGTGCACCGACGTAACGACGTCGTACCCGCGCTCCTTCGCCTGCACCTCGGTGAGTCCGCAGAACGCGACCTCCGGGTGGCAGTAGATGCCCCACGGCACCTTGTCGTACTCGACCGGGAGGGGCGCTTCGCCGAGGATCGTCTTGATCGCGACGATCGCCTCCGCGAACGCGACGTGCGCGAGTTGCGGCGTCGCCACCAGGTCGCCGAGCGCGTACACGCCGTCGACCGAGGTGCGCAGGTTCGCGTCGACGACAACAAACCCGCGTTCGTCGACCTTCACGCCCGCTTCCTCGAACCCGACACCCTCACTGCGCGGCTTACGGCCGACACTCACGACCACGAGGTCGACGTCGAGCTTCTCTTCGCCCGCCTTCCCTTCGAATCGTACCGACGCGCCCGCGTCGGACTTGTCGACGCCCAAGACCTTCACACCGGTCTGCACCTTCATGCCGCGCTTCGTGAATGCGCGCGTGACGGTTTGCGCAACCTGCTGATCGACGCCGGCGAGAATCTGCGGCAACACTTCGAGCACCGTGACCTCGGCGCCGACGTCGACGAGGAACGACGCGAACTCACATCCGATCGCGCCGCCGCCGATGACGGCAACGCGCGCGGGAACCTTGTCCAGCGTCAGCACATGGTCACTCGACATGACGCGCGTGCCGTCGTAGTCGAGGCCCTCCATCGGCAACGCCCGCGGCGACGAACCGGTCGCGAGCACGACGTTGCGGCCCCGCACCTCGGTGCCGTCGGAAACGCGAATCGAGTGACCGTCGGCTCCGAGCGTTCCGGTGCCGGGGACGACCGTGACCTTGCGGCCCTTCAACAGCGACTCGAGCCCGCCCGTGAGCTTGTCGATCACCTCTTGCTTGCGGGCCTGCGTCACTTTGAGGTCGATCGTCGGCGGCGACGTGTTCACGCCGAACTCGGCCGCGCCCTGCACCGTGCGCACAACCTCGGCGCTCTGGAGCAGTTCCTTGGCGGGGATGCACCCACGGTGAAGGCAGGTCCCCCCGACCCGCTGCTCTTCGACCATCGCGATGTTCAGCCCGGCCGCGGCTCCGTAGAGCGCGGCCGCGTAGCCACCCGGGCCACCGCCCAGGATGATGACGTCGAACTCCTCCGGCATGCCGCTGGCTCCCTCACTGCGCCGTCCCTGGCTCCGTTGCGTCCGCACGCTGTCCCATTCTTCCTCACGCGAGGGGGTCAGGACGCCGAAAGCACCTGCACCGTGAAGGCGACGAGGATCATGAGCCCGGTCACCGCGGCGAGAATCAGCAGTGTGCGGGTGCTCACGCCCACTGAGCGTAGTCAAGTCAAGGCGTTACCCCTCGTGGTCGTAGAATTGCCCCTCTGTGACTGAATCAGCGCCGCCGGAGGACGAGCCCGAGCAGACGCGCGCGCAACGACTCATCGGCGCGGCCAAGAACACCCCGCTTCCCGAGGGCACGTACGCCATCGGCGCCGGCCTGATGATCGCCGGCATCAGCGCGTACGGCTTCCAGATCCTCGCCCGGCGCGGGTTGAGCGACGAGGGCTACGCGGCGCTGAACGGCCTGTGGGTGCTCGTGTTCATCGTGACGCCGGGATTCTTCCAGCCGATCGAGCAGGAAGTGAGTCGCGCCCTCGCCCACCGGAGCGCCAACGGGATCGGCGGCGGTCCACTGGTCCGGCGGGCCGCGCTGCTCGGCGGGATCCTCGCCGCGACCGCCGCGCTCGCTTCGGTCATCGCCGGGCCCAAGCTCATCGACGAACTGTTCCACGGCGAGTCGCTGCTGCTGGTCGCGCTGCTCGTCGCGATCGGGAGCTACTACGTCGCGCACGTCACACGCGGCACGCTCTCCGGAAACGGCCGCTTTGGCGGCTACGGCACCATGCTCGGCGCCGAAGGCGTCATCCGCATGGCGATGTGCCTTGCACTCTTCGTCGCGGGCGTCGAGGAGCCGGTGCTGTACGGACTCGCGCTCGCGCTTCCGCCGATCGGTGCCATCGGAGCCGCGTTACGCGGCCAGCGCGGCTTGATGGCGCCCGGCCCCGAGGCTCCGTACTCGGAGCTTTCGTCGGCGCTCGGCTGGCTGCTGCTCGGCGCGGTACTCGCGCAGGTCCTGTCGTACGGCAGCTTCCTCGCCGCCATCTTGCTCGCGGAGCCGAACCAACAAGATGAGGTCGGCAACTTCATCACCGGGTTGTTCATGGCCCGGATCCTCATCCTGTTGTTCCAGGCGGTACAGGCAGCATTGCTGCCGAAGCTGGCGGGCCTCGCGGGCACGGGGCAGCACGACGACTTTCGCTCGGGAATGCGCAAGCTGGTCGTGGTCGTCGTCGGCCTCGGCATCATCGGAGTCTTCGCGGCCGCGCTGGTCGGACCGTTCGTGGGCAAGTTGCTGTTCGGCGCCGAGAACTTCGTCCTCGGCAATCGCGACCTCGCGTTGCTCACCGCCGGTACCGCGTACTTCATCCTGGCCCTCACCCTCGCCCAGGGCCTCATCGCCCTGCGTGGTTACGTGGCGGCTGCGATGGCCTGGCTGGCCGGAATCGTCGGGTTCGTCATCGTCTGCGCGCCGGGCAACGACCTGTTCCTCCGCGTCGAGCTCGCGTTCGTCGCGGGGTCCGCGGTCGCGTCGGCGGCAATGGCCATCGCGTTGGTGCTGCGTATGCGGCGCGGGGTACCGGACGACGCGGTCAACGAACTGGTCGAGCACATCGGCCACGAACCGCTCGAGATCTAGCGGTGGAGGCTCGCGACTTACCCGAGCCGGAGAAGGCCGTCCCACCACCACAGTCGTCCCGCGTACCTGCCCTGGTGCGCCTGGCCCGACCGAAGCAGTGGACCAAGAACGTCCTCGTCATCGCGGCTCCGGGCGCGGCGGGCGTACTCACCGAGGCGTCGGCGCTCTTCGACACGTTCATCGCGTTCGTGTGTTTCTGCCTCGCCGCGAGCGGCACCTACTACCTGAACGACGCACTCGACGTCGAAGCCGACCGCGGTCACCCGACCAAGCGCAACCGCCCGATCGCGTCGGGTGAGGTGTCGGTCCGTACCGCGGCGGTCGGTGGCGCCTTCCTGTTGACGGCCGCGGTCGCGCTGTCCTTCGTGGCCCGACCGCAACTCGCATTGGTCGTCGGCGGCTACCTCGTGTTGACGGTTGCGTACAGCCTCTGGCTCAAACACCAGGCGGTGCTCGACCTCGCCGCGGTGGCTGCCGGATTCGTGTTGCGCACAATCGCCGGCGGCGTCGCGGTCGGTGTCCCGATTTCCGAGTGGTTCCTCATCGTCGCCGGTGCCGGGTCGTTGTTCATGGTGACCGGAAAGCGTCATGCCGAGCTCCTCGAACTCGGTGACGACGCCGCCGCGCACCGGCCTGCGCTCGACATGTACTCGCGTTCGTTCCTCGGCTACGTGCGCGCGGTCTCGTCGAGCATCGCGATCTTGGGTTACTGCCTGTGGGCATTCCAGGAGTCGGAGGGCGCGGGCGAACCGCTGTGGTTCGAGCTTTCGATCGTCCCGTTCGTGCTCGGGATCCTGCGGTACGCGCTGCTCCTCGAACAGGGACGCGGCGGCGCACCCGAAGAACTCGTCCTGGAGGACCGCACCCTGCTCGTGATCGGGCTGGTTTGGGTCGCGCTGTTCGCGGGCGCAGTGCACTATGCCTAGTTCCGAACTCCTTTCGGGGTGGGGCCGCACCGCGCCGACGCGCGCGACGGTGACAGAACCGGAGCGCCTCGACGACGTCGTACGCGTCGTCACCGACGCGGGGTCACGGGGCGTGATCGCGCGCGGGCTCGGTCGCAGTTACGGCGACGCCGCGCAGAATGCAGGCGGCGACGTGCTGCGGCTCACGAGCATGGATCGTGTGCTGCACCTCGACGTCGAAAAAGGTGTCTGCACCGTCGAGGCCGGCGTGTCGCTCGACACGCTGATGCGCGCGCTCATCCCCCTCGGCTGGTTCCCGACGGTCGTGCCCGGCACCCGCTACGTCACTGTCGGCGGCGGCATCGCGTCCGACATCCACGGCAAGTTCCGGCTCGGCTCCTTCTGCGACTACGTCGACCACATGCAGCTCGTCACGCCCGCGCGCGGCGTGATGACGGTCGGACCCGACCAGGAAGCCGACGCGTTCTGGGCCACGGCGGGCGGCATGGGGCTGACCGGCGTCGTGACCGAGGCCACGATGCGCCTCAACCCGGTCGAGACCGCGCTCATCACGGCCGACACCGAACGGGCTCGCGATGTCGACGACTGCATGGCCCGCATGCTCGAATCCGACGACCGCTACCGCTACTCCGTCGCGTGGATCGACTGCACCGCAACGGGAGCCGCGCTCGGCCGTTCGGTCCTCACGCGCGGAAACCACACGCGCCTCGACGAACTCACCGCGAAGCAGAAGCTCCGGGCGCGCGAGTTTGCACCCCGCGCCTTGGCCACGCTTCCGCCGTTCCTGCCGCCCGGCCTCATCAACTCGCTCTCGGTGCGAGCCTTCAACGAGATGTGGTTTCGCAAGGCGCCGCGCGAGAAGCGCGACGAGGTCCAGACCCTCACGCAGTTCTTCCATCCCCTCGACGGCGTCCTCGGGTGGAACTCGATCTACGGCCCGCGCGGGTTCGTCCAGTACCAGTACGTCGTGCCCTACGGCGCCGAAGCAGTGGTGCGCGAGACACTCGAACGACTCTCGGCGGCGCGGTGCGCGTCGTTCCTCGCGGTGCTCAAGCGGTTCGAGCACGCGAGCGGCGGACCGCTCGGCTTCCCGATCCACGGGTGGACGCTCGCCCTCGACGTGCCTGTCGGCGCGAGCGGCCTCGACGGTCTGCTCGACGGCCTCGACGACGTGGTCGTCGAAGCCGGCGGGCGCGTCTATCTCACGAAGGATTCGCGCCTGGCGCCCGAGCTGCTGCGCGCCATGTACCCGGAACTCGACCGCTGGCGCGAAACCCGCGCCGCGCTCGACCCGAACCACGTGCTGCGGTCCGACATGGACCGTCGCCTCAACCTCAGCGGAGGACACTCGTGAAGGACGCGCTCGGTGCGGTGCAGTCGGTGCTCGTGCTCGGAGGCACGTCGGAGATCGCGCTCGCGACGTGCCATGCGATCGTGAAGCAGCGCGGCGCGCGAGTTGTGCTGGCCGCGCGCAAGCCCGAGGCGCTCGACTCCGCCGCCGCCGATCTGCGCGCCGCGGGCGCGTCGGCAGTCGACGCGGTCGCGTTCGACGCCACCGACTTCGCGTCACACGAGCAGTTCGTCGCTTCGGTATGGGAACGGTTCGGCGACATCGACCTCGTGCTCGTCGCGTTCGGCGTGCTCGGCGACCAGGCCGTTTCCGAACGCGACGCGGCGGCCGCGCTCGAAGTCGTGCAGACAAACTTCACCGGCGTCGTGTCGGTCACAGTGCCCGTCGTCGCGCGCATGAAGACGCAGGGCCACGGTACGCTCGTGCTCCTGTCGACCGTCGCCGCGGAGCGGGCCCGCAAGTCGAACTTCGTGTACGGCAGCTCGAAGGCCGGCGCCGACGCGTTCTACCAGGGTCTCGGCGACAGCCTCGTCGGCACCGGCGTGCACGTCATGATCGTGCGACCCGGCTTCGTCCACACGAAGATGACCGCAGGCATGGAACCGGCGCCGATGTCGGTCACGCCCGACGTGGTCGCCGACGCGATCGTGAAGGGCCTGAGAGGCGGCAGCGAGATCGTCTGGGTGCCCATGCAGCTGCGCGCGGTGATGTCGGGTGTCCGCCACCTGCCCCGGATGGTGTTCCGGCGCATGAAGTTCTGACGTGGGCCGCACGGTCGCCGCGTTCGACTTCGACGGCACGCTGACGAAACGCGACTCCCTGCTCCCCTTCCTCGCCGAGCTGGTCGGGTGGCGCCGCTTGGGAACCGCGTTGGTGCGCGCCGCACCGGCCGTGCGCGACCGCGACGTACTCAAGGAACGGCTGTTCACGGTGGTGCTCGCCGGTCGTCAACTCGACGAGATCACCGAGCTCGGTCGCATCTACGGCCAACGGTTGGCGACCTACGCCGTCCTGCCCGAGATGCGCGAGAAACTCGCATGGCATCGAGCCGAAGGCCACGAGACCGTCATCGTGTCCGCGTCGCTCGACGTGTACCTGTCGACCGTTCGTGAATGCCTCGACATCGACGCACTGCTGTGCACCCAACTCGAAGTCGACGACGAAGGCCGCTGTACCGGCCGCATGGTGGGCGGGAACTGCCGCGGCGAGGGGAAGGCCACCCGCCTGCGCGCATACCTCGGCGCGGGCGAAGTCGAGTTGTGGGCCTACGGCGACTCGAGCGGCGACGACGCCATGCTCGCCCTGGCAGATCACGCCATACGCGTGGCGCGGCGATAGGGCTATGGGTAGGCTACCCGAAGTAGCCAGGACGGTTTGGTCACTCCGGCGGGTTGGCAGGTAATGTCTCGGTTTGGTCCTTTCGCCTATCGCGGCGTCGGGCAATCGGAAGTGGGGATTTCGCCATGGATCGGTACCGTTTCGCACTCGTCGCCCTCGTCATCTTGGTCGCGATGGGAGCGACCGCCATGCCGGCGGTGGCCGTCGTGAGCGGCTCCGACCACACCTACACCAATGCTCCCGACTTCTCCGAGGGCACGGCGGTGAACCTGAGCAATGCGGTTCCCGGCCAGCTCCAGTTGAGCGCGACCACGAGCACGTTCCCGTTCATCTGGATCGCGCTTTCGGCACGCGGCACGATCGCCAAGATCGACACGACGACCGGGACAATCCTCGGCGAGTTCTCGACCACGTCCGACGACGACAGCAGCAACGACCCGTCGCGCACGACGGTGGGACTCGACGGCGGCGCCTGGGCCGGAAATCGCGGCCAGAGTTCGGTCATCCACGTCGGGTTGCGCGAACTCAATCAATGCATCGACCGCAACCTCAATGGCGTCATCGAGACGTCGACCGGCTTCGGTGACGTGAAGCCGTGGCCGGGCGGGAGTTCCGGCGCGAGCGCGCCCGTGAGCGCGGCACAAGACGAATGCATCTTGCATTACGTCGACACGGTCGGCGGTGACGCGCGCCACGTGAGCGTCGATGGCAACGGCGACATCTGGGTCGGCGGCTCACCGTTCGGTTCGCCGCCGTCGCACTTCCAGAAGGTCAACGGTGTCACGGGTGTGATCGTGCCGGGGACCGACAAGGAGCCGGGCTGCGGAGGGTACGGCGGCCTTGTCGACGGGGCCGGCGTCATCTGGTCGGCGAGCAGCTCCAGCGAGAGCCTGTTGCGCTGGGACCCGAACGCGCCCGACGCGGCCGGGGTGAACCCGCGCTGCCTCTCCGTACCGAACTACGGCCTCGCGGTCGACAGCGCCGGTTCGATCTGGGTGACAAACCGCGGCGCCCAGTCGAACAGCGTGTTCAAGGTCAGTTCCGACGGCAACACCGTGACAGGCCCGTTCCCGCACGGCGGTTCCACGAGTCAGGGGATCGCGGTCGACGGCAACAACCATGTCTGGGTCGTGTCGTCGTTCGGTGCAACGACCGTCGGGCATCTGCTGAACGACGGCACGTTCGTCGGCAACGTGACCGGCGTGGGTCCCGGGCCTACCGGCATCGCCGTCGACGCCGCCGGAAAAGTGTGGACGGCCAACATCGGCGCCAGTACCGCGAGCCGCATCGACCCCGCCGCGGGTCCGTTCAGCGCCACCCCCGGACTCGGCGCCATGCACATCGGCGCGGTCGACCTCACGGTCGACCTCCCCGGTTCGAGCCCGTACAACTACAGCGACATGACCGGAAACGTGCTGCTCGGCACGACATCGCCCCAAGGCAACTGGACGGTCGTGCAGGACTCGGGCGCGGCAGGTTTCAACTGGCACACGATCTCGTGGAACAACGAGCCCGAAGGGACGGTACCGGCCGGTGCCAAGATCGTCGTCGAAGCGCGCGCCGCCGACACTGAAGCCGCGCTCGGGGCGCAGGCGTTCCAGCCGATCACGAACTGCGCGGTGAACTCGGCGCTCATCGGCCGCTTCGTTCAGGTCCGCATCACGCTCAAGGCGGGCACAGGGGCCACCACCCCGGTGCTCTCCGACGCGGTCATCCGCGGCGGGCCTGGCGTCACGCCCGGCCAGTGCACTGCGGCGGCGGCAGCGGCGGCGACGACGACCACGACCACGACACCGACCACGACACCGACCACGACCGCGCCGGCACCCGTCCCGGCGGCGGCACCAATACTGCCGGTGACCGGCTCGGCATCGGGTTGGCTGCTGTTTGGCGGAATTGCACTGGTGCTGGCCGGCACGACGGCCTCGGTAGCGACGCGGCGGCGCTGACCTCGGCCGCGACGAGCGGGGTACCACCGGCCCGAACAACGAGCGATCGTGAGAAGCTTGTCCGCGTTCGCCGGATCGAGGGAGTAACCGATGGCGCTGTGGCCGGACGAGAACGAAGGGCAGCGCGACGAAGCCCGCCAGATGGCAACCGCGATCGGCGCGATGTACCGGCCCGAAGGATCGGGACAGGCACTGCCGACCGATCGCGACGGCCGGGTTCGCGCCATGCACGAGTTGCTCGCCGGATTCGAGACGACGTCGGCGGCCGGAAGCGACGAACCCGTCGCCGGCGTGCCGTGCCGCCTGTTTCGCCCCAACGGCGCGAGCCGCGGCACATACCTGCACTTCCACGGCGGCGCCATGATGCTCGGCAGTCCACGCATGAACGACGCGGCCAACGAGGGGCTGTGCGAACGCCTCGGCGGACGTACGGCCCCGAGAATGAGCAGGTAGCACAGTGGCTGCGCGTCCTTGCCGAGACTGACCCGGACCGGAAAGGCACCGAGTGAACTACGACTACATGAGTCACGACGAATTGAAGAACGTTATGGAAAAACTGGGGTATGGGAGGGAACTTGAAGTGTTCCGAAATCCGCAATCGATCCGCGAGTTCCTGCGTCTCGCTGCCCTCGACTCCGATGAGATCGAACGCTGGGAAGAGGGCGACACGCAGTGAGCGACCAGCTCGGCGCCCGGACCCCATCACTATTTGACGAGTCAACTGGAGGAGCACAATGACCAAGCTCGGAAGTGAACGGGTCATCGTCAGCGCACCGATGAGTTTCGCCGGTTCGGCCCGCCGGATCTGGCGACTCACCGAGGTCGGCCCGCCGTGGCTCAAGTGGGTGGCGTGGGTGTGGGTCGCTGCCACGCTCGTCGCGGCCGCGTGGACGGCGATTGCCGCCTGGTACCTGGCGTTCGGCCTGTTCCTCGTCCCGTTCCGGCTGGTCCGGCGTGGGGCACGGAAACGGAAACGGGATGAGAGACGACACCGGGAGACACTCGCCGCGCTCGACAGGTCAGCGACCTAGGCGCCGCAAGATTTTCTGGACGCCGGAATGGCCACCGAACCGGCCTGCCACCGCGATCTCCCGCGGCGAACACCCCAGTCGTGCCGCAGCAACAATGGCCCGATCCCGGTCTGCCAGATCCTTCCTAGCCGCGTCACACGCCCGACGCACCGCCGTCAACGCCACCATCCGCCGCACAGGATCAACCACCACAACCGGACGCGACACCACAGCCACACCATCCACGACCGTCTCACGGGCCTCCCGACCGCCCCACAACTCCCACCCGGCCACAC
>Ga0163153_10001954_pt1 | contig 31473 bp, 19 predicted proteins | sample OliLakLV19MP6IB1_FD_148629 | JGI IMG/M metagenome (GOLD analysis project Ga0163153, IMG submission 148629) | Freshwater microbial mat bacterial communities from Lake Vanda, McMurdo Dry Valleys, Antarctica - Oligotrophic Lake LV.19.MP6.IB-1 | ecosystem: Environmental > Aquatic > Freshwater >...
GCCTACAGGTCAGATTCCCGTGTGGTCGTCGCAGATGCTCCGTTTCGGGCTGAGGGCGGGAGGGGGTGGGGCGGGGCCAGTCCGTGGACCCCATTCCCCATTCCCCATTCCCTGTACTTACGGCACCAACGCCGGCTTGACCTGATCGCGCCCCTTCTGGAGGTAGGGGATGCCGTCGGTCATCCATTTCGGGCTCGGCATGCCGCGCAGGTGGTGGTCAAAGAATTCCATCGTCTTGATGGCAATATCGGCCTGGTTGGCGCGCTTGGTCGGATTGTGCTCATCGCCGTTGTAGTTCACCATGTAGGCCTCCTTGCCGAGCCGCCGCATGGCAACGTACATCTCGATGCCCTGATACCAGGGCACCGCGCCGTCATTGTCGTTGTGCATCATCAGCAGCGGGGTCTCGACCCGGTCGGCGTGGAAGACCGGGGAGTTTTCCAGGTAGCGCAGCGGGTACTCCCAGAGCGACCCGCCAATCCGGCTCTGGGTCTTTTCGTACTGGAACGACCGCGCCAGCCCCGAGCCCCACCGGATGCCGCCATACGCGCTGGTCATGTTGGCCACGGGTGCCCCGGCCATCGCGGCGGAGAAGATGTTGGTCCGGGTAATCATGTACGCCGTCTGGTACCCTCCCCAACTCTGGCCCGCCGTGCCCACGCCCTTGGGATCCACGAATCCCCTGGCGATCAGGCTCTGCACTCCGGGCACGATGGACTTCATGGCGTCCGGACCGGGATACCCCGTGCCGTAGTTGATGTCCGGGAAGAAGACCAGGTAGCCGTTGGACACGTACCAGGTTGGCTGCACCGTGTTGCGGGGGTAGCTCATGTTGTAGCTGTGCAGGCCGTCGCTCAGCTTCTCGTAGAAGTACACTGCCATCGGGTACTTCTTGGCGGGATCGAACCCGTCCGGCTTGAACAGGATTCCCTGGAGCGGGGCGTTGTCATCGCTGTTCCATTCCACCAGCTCGGCGGTGCCCCACCGGAATTCACTCTGTTGCGGATTGGCATTCGAGATCCGGGCCACCTGGTCCAGGCTGGTGCCGGCATAGAGGTCCGGGAACTCCCGGAAGGTGGACCGGGTCAGTACGAACATCTCGGCGTTCTTGGCCTTGATCGGGTTGCCAAAGCCGACATCCTGCATCACGATCCGGGTCGGCATGCCAGCCCGATCCAACCGGTCGGTGTAGAACCCATCCTGCTTGGAATGATTGTCAAAGGCGGAAAGCAGCAGCGGGGTGGCGGGGTTGAGATACCGCTCCTCGGTGTCGGTCCGGACGACCCGGAACCGCATGTTGTGCTTCCGACCCATCGAGTCGGTCACCATCCGGGCGGGACGCGCGCCGGCGGGATCGAGATCCCAGATGTCATACTGATCATACACCACCAGGCCCTGGTCGCCGGTGGTCCACCCGGCGGTGCCCCACGAGGGTGGGGTGCTCGGGGTGTCCCACGTTTCCTGGTCAAAGCGGACCCCCCGGATCGCCTCGGTCAGGTTCCGGGTCCGCCCGGTGGTCACCTCTCGCGACATCCACTGGGCGTTCTGGAAGTAGACCACGTACCGGCCGCCCGGGGATAGCTGCGCCCCGCCGGATTCCAACCGCTCCGCCACCTTGGTGCGCGCGCCGGTCATGCCGTCGATGAGGTAGACGTCGGAGCCGCCCTCGCCCCACATCGACTCGATCGCGTAGGGCACGTTGCTGGTGCCGAGGGCCAGCTTGCCGTCATCGGATACGGTAACCTGAGGCATGTCCTCACTGCCGAGGCGCGCAATCTTCCGGGTGGCCGGGTGATACAGCGCGGCAAAGGAGCGGGTGGCGTTCTGCCGCGCCTGCAGTTTCTGCTGCGGCTGCAGCTGCGGATCCTGCCAGTGCCAGAGGTCGAACACGGCGCCCTCGGCGATTTCGTCCGCCGGGAGGGAGTCGAGTGGGGCAGGGCCAATGCCGAAGCGGAGAGCGGAGCCATCGCGCGTAAAGCCCACGCCGCCCGAGGCGATGATCATTCCGGCACCGGCGCTGTCTGGGGTGGCAATCGGCTGGACCCGGACCGCCCCGCCGGCGAGCGCCGCGTGGTACAGCGTGTGCTTCGGCTTGTCGGCAGCCTGGTCGGCGCGATCCGAGACAAATGCCAATTGCCGGCCGGCCCGATCAAAGGTCATCGCGGCGTAACTGCCACGTCCGGCCAGCAGGGTCGTCACGGTGCCATTCCCGAGGGAACGGATGAAGGCGCCGTCGCGAGTGGAGTCCTTGGAGGTCACGGTATAGGCCAGCCAACGGGCGCTGTCGTCCACCGCAAAGGCGGAGACTTCTTCGATCCGGGTGTCCTGGCCGGTGCGCAGGTCGCGGATGACCAGCGTGGTGCCCGGATCGGGGGCACGGCGCGCGGACCGGCCGGTGGTGTCGGGGCGCGCCGCCTGCCGAGCCGAGCTGTCGGGTCGGGCTGCAGCAGAGTCCGCCTCGAGGTGGTAGAACAGGAAGTTTCCGGCCTCCGCAGGGAATTCGAAACTCTTGACCCGGGGGATGACTTCGACCTGCGCCGTTTGGGTGGAGAAGACACCCAGGCTGTTCTTGGGGGCGTCGGCCGGCCGTGCCTTGGCCTTCCGGGCCTTTTCCGAAGCCTCCATGGAGGGATAAATCACGAAGGCCAAGGCCTGGCCACTGGGAGACCACCGCGCCGCTGCGGGGTTGAACCCACCCATGGCGCCGGCCTGGAGTTGGGGCCGACCGGTAAAGCCCCGGGGGTGGCGGTGCTCGGTGGTGCCGGTGGTGGCCCGAACCACGAGTTCACCGTCGCCCACTTGTGGCGTCAGGGTGTAGGCCACCCACTGCCCGTTGGGCGAGAGCGCAGTGCCGGCTATGCTCTTCCACATGTCGAAATCGGCCTGGGTCAGCGCACGCTGGGCCTGGGTGGTCGAGGGAATCGCAAACAGGGTGGTGGCACAGAGCGCCAGGAGGGCGCGGCAGGCAGGCATTCGGCGCGTCATGGGTCCGTTCGGGCTGGAGGAATACGGGAATGGAATACGGGAACGTCCTGCCAAAAAGTACGCGCGTCAACCCCCTGCCGTTGCCCGGGGCCCCTGTTTGCCCATACGATTCAGGATCCTCAGCCCGCATCCGGAGCACGATGACCGAGTCCAGCCAGCTCTTCGATGCCATTCGCGCCGGCGATGCAGCGCGGGTCGAGGCGTTGCTGAGCACCGCACCGGCCCTGGCCACCGCCAGCCACGACGGCGTGTCGGCAATCCTGTTGGCGCTCTATCACGGTCACGACGGCATCGCCGGGTCTTTGGCCCGGCAGGCGGGTGAGCTGGAGTTCTTCGAGGCAGCGGCACTGGGCGAGGGCGAGCGCGTCACGGCGCTCCTGGCCACCGACCCTTCCCTGGCTGAAGCCACCACGCCGGACGGATATCGGGCGCTCGGGCTGGCGGCATTCTTTGGCCATGAGGAGGTCGTGGCCCTCCTGGCCCGGTGGTGCGATCCCGACATCCCGTCCCGGAACGCCATGCGCGCCACCCCGCTCCATTCCGCGATGGCCACCCGCCGCCCCGATGCGGCGGCCGGGATCGCCCGGACCCTGCTGGCGCAGGGGGCGGATCCCAATCGTCAGCAGGAGGGCGGCTGGACCCCGCTGCATGCCGCCGCCCAATCGGGAGACCCTGAACTGGTAGCCCTGCTGCTGGAGCACGGGGCCGACCGCGCCATCGTCAACGACGGCGGCCAGACTCCATTGGAGCTGGCGCTGACCAAGGAACACATCGCCGTCGTGGCCCTGCTGCAACCGCTGTAGCCCGTCGTCACGGCCAACGCCGGACGCCCTTCACGCCCTGTCCCGGAATGCCCATGCGCCGCCTGACCAAGTTCGTCGCTGCCGCCTGCGTCCTGCTGTCCACTCCTGCCGTGGGCCAGCACAGCTTCTCGCCGGGCGGGAGCTTCAACCCCGCCATTCCCACCCCCCGCTCGGTGCTTGGGTATGAAGTCGGCCAGCGCTTTACCCCGCATCACCTCTTCACCCGATATTTCGAGCGGGTGGCGGTGGCCAGCCCTCGAGTACGGCTCGACACCATGGCGGTCAGCTTTGGCGGACGCGAAACCATCCTGGCGGTCGTGACCAGTGAGGCCAATCATGCCCGAATGGCACAGATTCGGGCCGACGCTGTCCTGATTGCCAACCCCGCCGGTGTCCCTGCAGTGCAATTGCAGGCGGCAACCGAGCGGCTCCCGGCCATCGTGTTCCTGGCGTACAGTGTCCATGGCAATGAGGCCTCGGGCACCGAGGCTGCCATTGCCACGCTGTACCAGTTGGCGGCCGGGCGCGACGCCGAGACGCTCCGGATGCTGGAGAACACGGTCGTGCTGATCGACCCCAGCCAGAACCCCGATGGCCACGAGCGGCACGTCCAGCGGGTCCTCCGTCACACTTCGGCGTCGGGGCTGTCGGTGGACCAGTCGGCGATGGTGCATGGCAGCGACTGGCCGGGTGCGCGGACCAGCCACTACCACTTTGACCTCAATCGCGACTGGTTCATCCAGTCGCACCCGGAGTCACGGGGGCGGTCTGCGGTCATCACCTCGTGGTGGCCGCACGTGGTGGCCGACATCCACGAGATGGGGTCCAGCTCCAGCTATTTCTTTGCCCCGCCGATGGAACCGGTCAACAAGAACGTGCCGCAGAGCATCATCGACTGGTGGGACATTTACGCCTCCGGCAACGCCGCCGCCTTCGACCAGATGGGCTGGCCCTACTTTCGGCGCGAGGGGTACGACGAGTTCTACCCGGGGTATGGTGTGTCGTACCCGATCCTGACCGGTGCCGTTGGCATGACGTACGAGCAGGCCAGCAGCGGTGGCGGGGCGGTGCGCCGCAACGATGGCACCATCATGACCCTGCACGAGGCGACCTGGCATCATTACACCGCCTCCATGGCCACCATCCGGGTTTCCGCCGACCGGGCCCGCGACCGGGTCCGCGACTACCTCGAGTTCCGCCGGTCGGCGATTGCCGAGGGTGAACGGGCGCCGGTGCGGGCCATGGCCTTCGAGCGCGACCGCGATGGCCGGGCCGACTCCTTGGCCATGACGTTGACCCGCAATGGGATCCGGGTGTGGCGCACCACCAGCTCCGCAGACGCCCTCGGTGCGGTGGCGTACGGGGAGAGTGCGCCGCGGGCGGCGCGGCTGGCGGGTGGGAGCTATGTGGTGGACTTTGCCCAGGCGCAGGGCCGCCTGGCACGCGCCCTCCTCGAGCCCGATGCGGTGCTCGATTCCACCTTCATCCAGCAGGAGCTGGAGAGTCGGCGCACCGGTCAGTCGAGCCGGTTCTACGACATCACTGCATGGTCGCTGCCGCTCACCTTCCGGGTCCAGGCCTGGTCGCTGCGCAGTCTTCCTGCCGGCCTGGAGGACATCTCCTGGGCCTCTGTCCGCGCCCCGGCCCCGGCGCGGGCTACCTTTGCCTACGCCTTTGCCCCTGGCAGCGAAGCCAGCCTGCGCCTGCTCTCGGCGCTGCTGGCCGACAGCCTCCGGGTACGGCTGGCACAACGCGCCTTCACGGTGGGCACCGCCAGTTTCCCGCATGGCGCGTTCCTGGTGCCGGTCGCAGCCAACGATTCCACGGTGCATGCCCGTGTCGCCCGGGCCGTCGCGACCTCCGGGGCGCAGGTCACCCCACTCAACACCGCCTTGGCCACCACTGGCACCGACCTGGGAAGCAACAGCGTCATTCCGGTGCGCCCGGTCCGGGTGGGCCTGGTGGGAGGGCAGGGGATCAGCGGCAACACTTACGGCTTTGCCTGGTATGTCCTGGACCAGCGGTTCGGGTATCCCACCCTGAATGTCGAAGCGAGCTCCCTGGCAGGCGCCCTGAACGAGCTGGATGTGGTCATCCTGCCCGGCGCCCAGGGCGGCGCTCTCGATGCCGAGCTTGGCGAGGGTGGCCGCAACGCCCTGATCGCCTGGGTGCGCAACGGCGGGGTGCTGATCACCATTGAGGGCGCGACCGCATGGCTGGCGCGCGAGCAGGTTGGCCTGACCCGCCTTCGCCCCAAAGTCGATTCCGCAGGTAGTGGTGGGATGGCGCCGCTCCCCGTGAACATCCCAGGTGCCATTGTCCGGGTTACCGCCGACACCCTGAGTCCCCTCATGGCGGGGATTCGCGACCTGGAATTCCCCGTCATGGTCAGCGGCGGCTTCGTGCTGGCCACCCCCCGGAACCTGCGGCCAGGCGAGGCCGTGCTCCGATACGCGCCCGCGGCCCGGGTGCGGCTCTCAGGGTATCTCTGGCCCGAGGCGCCGGCCCGGCTGGCAGAAACGCCGTATCTCTGGACCGAACGGGTCGGGGGTGGGCGGATTATCGCCTTTGCGGGAGATCCCAACTATCGGGATCTCTGGCGGGGGTTGCTGCCGCTGTTCGGGAACGCGGTGTTCCTGGGGGCAAGCTTCTGAGTCAGGGGGGCAGTGGGGTCAGCCGCGAAGCTGGCCCCATTGTCATTTCAGGATCTGAGGGGGAATCCGCAGATGGCGCAGATGACGCAGATTGATCAGGGACTAGGCTGAATCCTGCGCTTGCAGGGTGGAGGAAGGGAAGCCACGGATTTCACAGATTTCACGGATGACACGGCTTCCTTGCGTCCGTTGCATCGGTCCGACAATACGTCTTGAACGATTGGTGGTTTGTTTGACCTGCACCCACCTCCACCCCTCCGACTCCAGAACCGCACGGGCCGGATCCAGCCCCAGCATGCTGTTCACCCCCAACCGCACGGAGCCATTTCCGGACGGGGAGGATTCCAAGGGCTTCGACCAATCCGTGCCATCCGTGAAATCCGTGGCTCTCTCGCTTCAAGCTTGGAAGCAGACGGCGGCCGGGGACCCCGAACCATCTGCGTCCATCTGCGTAATCTGCGGATTCTCCTTTTCCGTCCGGATGCCCGAACCCGTCACTGCGAAAGCGCCCCCTGTAACTCCGCCAACAACGCATCCAACTCCACCCCGTGCGCCTTGGCTGCCACTTCGATCGCCTTGGCCCCACCACAACACATATCAAAGCCGTGGCGTGCCATGACCGGCGCCACCGCGGGGTGTTGGGCGGCGACATCCGCCAGGGTGCGATCCGCCGTGATTCCTGTCTGCCGGAAGGTCACCAGGTGATCACCGTCCTCCAGGGGGTGGTCGCGATTCACGAAACCGCGAAGCCGAAGCACCGGGTACAGGGGCACCGGCTCAAACGGCGCCAGCAACTCCAACGTCCCGCCCTCGGCGACCTGGTCGGCGGCGGCGAGGATGTCCTCCAGTGGTTCTCCTCCGGAGGCGATGGTCTGGCGAACGTCCAGGCGGATGATGTCGGCGGTCTGAGTCGAAGTCATGTCAATACCTCAAGGGTGCGGCCCGGGGGCCGAGGTGGGGTTGATCGTTCGGGTGGAGGATCCAGGGGGGTACGGCGCCACAGCCAGAGCCCGCGGGCCGCCTGGCCGCCAATCAGGAAGATGCCGGCAGCCACACCCGCGCCACCGAACCAGGCGGCTGTCGGTTGCCCAAGCTGGATGGCGACGGCCATGCTGCCAACGCCCACGACGAGCAGGGCCAGCGACACCCACGCTGCCTGGGTATGGACCAGGGCGGTGACTGGTGGGGCGTGGGCGCCGCGGGATTTGCCGCCGAAGAGGTGGAGCCAGCTCAGGAACGGCACGATACGATGGCTGATCCCTACGGTGAACAGCAGGCACCAGCCCAGCAGCACCAGGACGGCGTAGGCAGCCCAGCCGCGCGGGTCAAACGAGCCCGTGAGGCGCAACACTCCGGCCACGATGGTCACAGCGAGGAAGCCCGCTGCGGCAATCAGGTAGCCCACCGCGGGGTCCACGATCCGCCGGACCCGATGGTGAAACCAGAGGCCCAGCTGTACCACCACTAGCGTCCCGGCGATCGCCAGCAGTCCTCCCCCGACGAGGATGGTCAGGCGGTGCCCGGCGAGCAGTCCGGTCGAATGGATCAGGAGCCCGGCCACGGCGGTGGGGCCGAGCCCCCGCAACGGCCAGGTCGGTGCGGTCTGCGCAAAGAGGAACATCGGCACCATCCGGCTGCCGACACCCACCATCGTCAAGGTTACGAACCCGAATGCCGCCAGGTGGAAGTGGGCAGCAATGAATCCGGTCCGCGACATCGTCCACCATCCGAGCGGTTCCCCGATGCGGGCCAGGCCCAGCGCCATGGCCAACCCCAGCGCCATGTGGCCCAGACTGACGTACCGCCCCACCAGCACCCCCTGGGTGGCGCGACGACGCTGGGGCAGGAGGTTCCAGGCCAGCCCTCCGACGGCCAGGACCAGCAGCACCCAGCCGATCAGGAGCAGCACCGGCAACCAGAGCCAGAATCCGGTCACCATCGTGACGACACCGGCCTGCAGGATCCAGAACGTCCAGTGGGCCACGGAGATGCTGCGCGCGCCGACGCCGAGGGTGGCGGGAAAGAACTGATACAGTGCGCCGAAGATCATGGTGGTCAGGACGCCGAGGGTGAGCCCGTGCGTGGCGGCCAGGATCTGGGGAGCAAACAGCTCCCCCCGGGCCAGGGAGGCTGCCGTGGACGGGGTGGCGGCAGCAACCAGCAGCAACCAGGCGAGGGCGGCCACGAAGTGCTCGCCCGGGAGGCGGAATGGTGGCGGCGAGGCTGGGGGCGTCGGTGTGAGGGGCACGAATGGGAAGCTATCCGGTCGGGGATGAAGCAAGTCTAAAGCGAGAAGGAACCGCCCTTCACGTTCCTCTCGCTGGAATGCTCGAATCGATGTGGCGGTCTCGCTTGCTTCCCTCAAGTCGCTTGCCGAAGCGGAGGAGCAGTTCGATGTTGAATGCTGAGGGGGGATCCGCAGATTGCGCAGATGGCGCAGATTGTTCAGGGCGATCCGCAGACCCCCCCTCGAGGGCCGGCGAGGAAGAGTGAGCCACGGATTTCACGGATTGCACGGCTTACCGTGATTGCCTTGCGTCCGTAGCAGGGGTCCACCGCGAACTTTGAATCATCGGCTATCGATTGAACTGCACCGCCCTCCGCAGTACCGCTTCGGAAAGTGCTCCAGCCGGATCCAGCCCCTGCATGCTGTTCACCCCCAACCGTACGGAGCCATTTCCGGGGCGGGAGATGTCCGAGGACCCGGACCAATCCGTGTCATCCATGAAATCCGCGGCTCACTTTCCCCACGCCTGAAAGCAGCAGGCCGCCTGGGCCCCGAACAATCTGCGTTCATCGGCGCAATCTGCGGATTCTCGCATCTCCCCGGCTCATCAGACTCCCGTGGGCCAGCTGGTGGGGTGTTGGACCACATTGCTCCGGGAAAGCACCGAGGCTGGCGGTACCGAGTCGCAGGCCCGGAAGGTCGACGCCGCGATACTCGTCTGCGGGAAGGATCGAGACCCTGACCGCGTTCTGGGGCCAGGGAGAGTCGCCAGCCTCCTTGCCCCCGCAGCGATCCCGCTTCATGTTTGCCGGGGCCCGCACGATCAGCGCGGGCCCCGTTCCCATTCCCGTGAAGCATTCCTCGTCCTGCATCTCCGATCTGGAGCCCGTCCATGCCCCTGTTGCCTGGTGCCACCCGCCGCGCCCTGTCCGCCGCTCTCCTGATGGTTCTCGTGCTCCCCGGGTTCGTCTCGGCCCAGAATCTCAGTGCCCGCCGCGAGGTCCAGTCGGTCACCGAGGCGAACTATCGCCTGGCGGGCCGCTTTGCCCCTGCCAAGATGGCCAAGCTGACCTACGGCACCTCGGTGGCCCCGCGGTGGATCCAGGGATCGGAACGCTTCTGGTACGAGTGGAACACGTCGGCCGGGAAGGTGTTCAACATCGTGGACCCGGTGGCCGGCACCAAGCGGCAGCTCTTCGACAACGACAAGCTCGCCGCCGAATTGACCCGCATTACCCGCGATCCATGGGATGGGCAGCATCTGCCGATCCGGGCAATCCGCTTCGTCAACCCTGGCACCCTGACCTTCGAGGTGGAGTCGTCCCAGGACACCGTGATGGCCGACGCCGAGGCGGAGCGGGGGCAGCAGCAGGACCAGCAGCGTGCTGCGGCGCGGCCGCGTCCCCGGAAGAAGGTCTGGCACTTCTCGTATGATGTGGCGACGCAGACCCTGACCGAACTGACCGACCGCCAGGAGCCCGACAACCATCCCTCCTGGGCCAATCTCTCTCCCGACGGTGCCACGATCATCTTTGTCCGGCGCCACAACCTCTTCTCGATGGACAGCGCCGCCTACCGGCAGATCCTCAGCGCCCGGCGGGGCAAGACCGGCGCCGCCGCCGACAGCGCCGACTGGAAGGTCGAGGTGGCCGAGGTCCAGTTGACGACCGATGGCGAGGAGGATTACAGCTATTCCGGGGGCGATTTCGGTATGGTGGACGAGGAAAGGGTGAAGGCCAAGGATCGGCGCAAGCGCGCCGGGGTCAGCTGGTCGGGGGACTCCCGCCGCTTTGCCATGGTGCGGTCGGACCAGCGCAAGGTGGCCGCACTCTGGGTCATCCACTCCACCGGCAACAAGCGGCCGCAGCTCGAGACCTACAAGTACGACATGCCCGGCGAGGTGGACGTGGCCCAGCAGGAGATGCTGGTCTACGACCTCGCCGCCCGGCGCCTGACCAAGGTCCAGAGCGATGCCTTCAAGGACCAGCGGATCGGAATCTTCACCGCCCGCCAGTTCAACTATCCCGACGCCACCCGTCCCGCAAGCTCACTCTGGCTGGCCCCGAATGCCAATGAGCTCTGGTTCTGGCGTCGCAGCCGCGACCAGCACAAGGTCGACGTGGTGGTGGCCGATGCGAATACCGGCACGGTCCGGGTGGTGATCGAGGAGCGGCTCAACACCTATGTGGAGCACCAGCGACTCGAACGGCTGGCCTCGGGGGACCTGCTCTGGTGGTCGGAGCGCGATGGCTGGGCCCACCTCTACCGATATGGTGCCGATGGCACTCTCCGGAACCGGCTCACCGAGGGTCCGTGGCACGTCTCCGGCATCCAGGCGATCGATGAGACCCGCGGGATGGTGTATTTCACCGCCAACGCCCGCGAGCGCGATGAGGATCCCTACCACCAGCACGGTTACCGCGTGGCACTTACCGGCGGACCGGTCACCCTGCTCAATCCAGGGGATTTTGACCATCGGATCGACATGGGGGAGTCCAACCGGTTCGTGGTGCACAACTATTCCCGGGTCAACGCGGTGCCGCGCTCCGACCTGATCGACGCCACCACCGGCCGAAAAATCCTGGAGCTGGAGGCGGCCGACTTTTCCCAGCTGATGGAGGCCGGCTTCCGTTTCCCCGAGCCGTTCACCGTCAAGGCCGCCGATGGGATCACCGACCTCTACGGGGTGATGTACAAGCCGTTCGACTTTGACTCGACTCGGCAGTATCCGATCGTCGCCTACGTCTACCCCGGCCCGCAGACCGAGTCGGTGGCCAAGGCGTTCACCACCAGCGCCACCGAAGCGGCCCTGGCCCAGTTCGGCATGATCGTCATCACCATCGGCAATCGCGGCGGCCACCCTGACCGCTCGAAGTGGTACCACAATGTCGGGTACGGCAACCTCCGCGACTATGGCCTGGCCGACAAGAAGGTCGCCGTCGAGCAGCTGGCCGACCGCCACCCCTTCATCGACATCGACCGGGTCGGGATCTACGGCCATTCCGGCGGCGGCTTCATGTCCACCGCTGCCATGCTGGTCTATCCCGATTTCTTCAAGGTGGCGGTCTCGTCGTCAGGCAACCATGAGAACAACATCTACAACGCCAACTGGTCCGAGAAGCACCACGGCATCAAGGAAGTGGTCAAGGGCGACACCACCAGCTTCGAGTTCAGCATCGCCACCAACTCCACGATGGCCCGGAACCTCAAGGGCCACCTGATGCTGACCACTGGCGACATCGACAACAACGTCAACGGGGCGGCCACCTACCGGATGGCCGAGGCGCTGATCAAGGCCAACAAGCGGTTCGACTTCTTCCTCTTTCCCGGCCAGCGCCACGGCTACGGGAACATGAGCGAATACTGGTTCTGGCTCCGGGCCGAGTACTTCGTGCGCCACCTGATCGGTGACACCCGGTGGAACGCCAATATCGTGGAGCTGGACCTGGAGCAACCCGGCAAATAGGGAAGGGGGCGGTGGCCCGCCCCGGCCAGGGGTGCTTGACATCCTTCGTGCCGGGCGGTAATTAGTAAGGGAATCCATATCGCAGCATAGGAATAGTTCCGGCCCCGCCTCCAGGCCGGAATCTGAACTGAAACCAGTCGGCATGCCGCCGATTGGTGGGGCGGTGGGAAGCGGCCGGGCAATCTGGCGGCTGGGGGCTTGTGACAGAAAATCGTCGGCGTTGATCTGACACCGGCGGCAGCGCATTTCTGGTCAGAATTGATTCGCCTCACGAGAAACGAGTGGGCGTCCGGTGGCACCGCGGTCAGGGTGCGCCGCAGTACGCGGTGATCAGCTCGGTTCCCGTATGCATGCAAGGCTTTCAGCCCGTGCCTGGGCCTGGCGGTGGGGACCTCCCTACTGCCCGGCGTTGGCCATCGGGCCAGGGAAGTTGGTGCAGGTCCAGCAGTTCGCGCGCGTCCACGATGGCTGAGTCCACTCAGGGGAAATACCAATGACACGTTTCAAGGGAACGAGGCGCCGAATCGCCTCCATCGGCTGGGGACTGCTGGCGCTATTCGCCATGGCCAGCCCTGCAGCGGCGCAGGGAGTCGGCATCATCCGCGGGCAGGTAACCCATGCGGGCGGGGGGGCGTTGCTCGCTGGCGCCACCATCACCGTCACCGGGACACGCGTCTTGACCACCACCGCCAACGACGGTCGCTTCACCCTCCGTAACGTTGCCGCGGGGACGGTGACCCTCCGGGTGGTGATGATCGGGTTCGCCCCGATGACCCGGACCCTCACCCTGGCCAGCGGCGCCGAGATTGTCTCCAACTTCGAGCTGAACCAGTCGGTGGTCCAGCTCGACGAGGTGGTCACCACCGCCACCGGGGACCAGGCCCGGCGCGCTGTGGCCAACGTCGTCAACACCATCAAGACCGACTCGATCGCCAAGATCTCGGCGGCCACCACCGTCGACCAGCTGCTGGCCGGCCGGGTGGCGGGTGTCACCGTCCTGCCGTCCTACGGGATGACCGGCGGCGGCATGTCGATCCGGATCCGGGGTGTCAATTCCATCAGTCTTTCCAATGACCCTCTCTGGGTCATTGACGGCGTCCGGATGGAGACCCGGAACAGCTCGGCGGGCGGCAACCGCGGCAACGCCGGTACGATCGGGTTGAATCCGGAGGATATCGAGTCGCTCGATATCATCAAGGGACCCTCGGCGGCCGCCCTCTACGGCACCCAGGCCTCCAACGGCGTCATCGTGGTGCGGACCAAGCGGGGCAAGGTCGGCAAGACTCAGTGGAATGCCTACACCGAGTACGGCTCGGTGGAACAGCCGGCCGATTGGCAGGACAATTACCGGAGCTGGGGACGGTCGCGCAACACGACCACCGGCGTGCTGGGTACCGCCGCCATCCAGTGCCGCCTCTCCAATTCGGCCCTTGGCAGCTGTGTCGTGGACAGCCTGACCACCTTCAATCCGCTGAGCAACCCCGAGACGACCCCGTTTGCCACCGGCAACCGGCAGGTCTTCGGCGTCCAGGCCTCCGGGGGTACCGAGACGGTCCGGTTCTTCGCCTCGCTCGAAAAGGAAGACGAGCGCGGGCCCTACGAAATGCCCAAGAACGAAATTGACCGGATCACCACCATCCGCGGCACCGCGCCGCGTGAGAACCAGATCCACCCCAACAGCCTTGACCAGATCAACGTCCGCGGCAACTTCACCGCCCGGCTCACCAACACCCTCGAGGCGAGCCTCAACACCTCGTATACCCGACTCCACGTCCAGACCCCGTTCAACGCCAGCTATTTCCAGGGGATCGGGACCCAGTCGCTGCTGGCGCCAGGATTCCGGGGCACCTTCAACGGGTACTCGGCCCAGCACCTGGGCGACATGATGTCGATGTACATGCCGGACGATGAAAGCCGCTACCTGATCAGCGGCAACCTGAACTACAACCCCCTCTCGTGGGTCAATGTCCGGGTCACCGCCGGCGACGACCGCAATTTCTCGCGGTCCCAGATGTTCTCGTACTTTGGCGAGGGCCCCAACGGCGGCTGGGGCAGTGGCCTGATCGGCCAGGGCGGCGGAAAGTATGTCTCCGCAGACAACTTCCGCCGGACCTCGGCAGACCTCGTGGCCACCGCCAACCGCAGCGTGCTGGCCGACCTGACCTCGCGGACTTCCGTTGGCGCCCAGTACAACACCGATTCCTACACCTGGACGGTAGCGGACGGGTACAACCTGGCCCCCGGCGCCAGCACCACCGGCTCCGGCACGGTCCGCAGCGGCAGCGAGTCGTTCACCGAGGGCAAGAGCCTTGGTTTCTACCTCGACCAGAACTTCGGCTGGCGCGACCGGCTCTTCATCAGCGGCGGGGCCCGGCTCGACAAGAGCTCGGCGTTCGGCACCGGGTACCCGACGGTGGTCTACCCCCGCGCCGGCGTCTCCTGGGTCATTTCGGAGGAGGAGTTCTTCCCGAAGATCGGGCTCCTCGACAACCTCCGGCTCCGGTTCGCCTGGGGCAAGGCCGGGATCAATCCCGGCGCCACGACTGCCATCCAGCAGCTGGGCGCCGCCGCGGTGGTCATCAACGGGCAGGCCCAGCCCACCCTGCGGTTGTCCTCGCTCGGCAACCTGACAATCCGGCCTGAAGTGGTGACCGAGACCGAATTTGGCCTGGAGTTCTACCTGCTGAACGAGCGGCTCTACTTCGAGGCGACCTACTACAACAAGAAGAGCAAGGACGGCCTGGGCAACATTCCCCTGCCGCCTTCCCTCGGAGCCGCATCGTCCCAGACCGTCAACATCAGCGGGGTCCAGAACAAGGGCCTTGAGCTGGTGGCCGACCTGAACCTGGTCGAGAGCAGCCCGCTCAACTGGAACCTGCGGCTCTCCGGCTCGACCCTGTCCAACACCGTCCTCGACATGACCGATGACGACGGCCGGGAGCTTCCCCAGCCGTGGGGCAGCTTCCGCACCACGGTCGGGTACCCGATCACCGGCCTCTGGGTCAACCCGATCCGCAGCTTCAACGACGCCAACGGCGATGGCATCATCGTCGATACCGAAATCGTGACCGCCTACAGCGAGGGTGGCTGCACCACCTCAACTGCGTCCACCGGCTGCGGCTGGGAGTTCCTGGGGCAGACCCTGCCCAAGCATGACCTGAGCATCACCAACACCTTCGGCTTCCTCGACAACAAGTTCAACATCATGGGGATGGTGGACTTCCGGGGCGGCCACTACAAGAGCTGGCGGGTGGAGCGCGAGCGCTGCTCCGGCGGCAACTGCCGGGCCGTCAACGATCCCACCGCCCCGCTGGCCGATCAGGCCGCGGCGGTGGCCAGCCTCAGCTCCCGCCACAACCTGACCCAGGCGGGATACATGGTCCCGGCCGACTTCTGGCGCCTGCGCGAGGTCTCGGTCTCCTACACCCTGCCCCGGGGCTTTACCCGCTTCTTCGGCGCCGCCGGCGGCCAGCTGGTGGTGGCCGGCCGCAACCTCCTGATGATCAGCACCAAGTACCCGGGGCTCGATTCGGAGGCCGGCTCCCAGTTTGAGGAGTTCAACTGGCAGCCGCCGCCGCTGCGGTACCTGATTACCCGGCTCAACTTCACCTTCTAAGGCGACGAGGACTCTGGAATGCGAAACAATCTTCTGCGCCTTGCCGGACGCCTGGCCCTGCTGCCGGCCGTGGCGCTCCAACTCACTGGTTGCGACTTTGACGAGCTGGTCGAGGTGGAGCTGCCCGTCATTGCGCCCAGCAATGCGGCCAACGCCGCCGGCGCCCAGGCGTTGCGGGCAGCGGCGATGCGGGACATGTGGGTCTTCACTGGATCCAATGTGTTTGCCTGGGCCGGAGCCGGCCTGCTCAGCGACGAGCTGATCAACGCCCGGACCGGGTTCGAAACGACCGATCTCCGGGAAATCACCGGCACTTCCAGCCCGGCCACGACCTCGTGGTCCGGATTTGTCGGGGTGCTCTACTCCGCCCCCAAGGGGATTCGGGCGCTGACCGAGTACGTGGCCGACAGCCCGACTCGGCAGACCCAGCTGGCGGAGCTGAATGCCGTCCATGGCCTGGCGATGACGATCGGCGGGGAAATCTTCTGCAACGGCGTTCCCCGGAGCTATCTGCAGGATGACGGCAGCAAGGTCTACGACGAGAAGTCCTACACCAACGCCGACTGGTGGAACCTGGCGGTGGAGGCGTTCAATACCGCGCTGACCACCGCCCCGGCGAATGCCAGCATCCGCAGCATGGCGCGGATCGGCAAGGCCCGGGCGCTGCTCAACCTGAACCAGCCGGCCGCGGCGGCCGCCGTCGTACGGGCCGGTGGCGATGGGGCCGGCTCTACCGCGATCGCCACGAGCTACGCATTCAACGCCGAGTACAGTGCCAGCGGCACCATCACTCAGGGGCCGTATGACTGGATTCCGTCGTCGGCCAACATGGGGACGCCGAACGGGTCCGAGACGCCGAACACGATGGACTGGCGCGACCCCAGGATTAATCCGACCTTTTTCCGGAAGGGTCAGGATGGCGTCACCGACGTGTACCGTCCGGCGGCGCTGCCCTGGATCGGTTCCAATGCCAGTCCGTACCCGCTGGCTACTGGGACCGAGGCCCGCCTGATCGAGGCGGAGGCCGACCTCCGGGTCGGCAACGCAGCGTGGCTCACCACCCTCAACGCCCTGCGCAGCGCCAGCCCGTTGTCGGCGCAGCTCCCGGCCCTGGTCGATCCCGGCAACGAGGCCGCCCGGGTGGACATGGTCTTCAAGGAGCGGGCGATGTGGATGTATCTGACCATCCACCGGCTCGGCGACATGCGCCGGCTGATCCGGCAGTACAGCCGGGCCACCGAGGCAGTCTTCCCGACCGGGGCCTATTTCAAGGGCGGCACCTACGGCACCAGCGTGGCGCTGGAGCCCTCCACCACGGAGTCCAATACCCATCCACACTGGAGTGCGTGCACCGACAAGCTTCCCTGAGCATCCGTCGGGGTCCAACGACAACGGGGCGGCCATCGGCCGCCCCGTTGTTGGTATCGGGGTGTGGGCTGTCGGGTTGGCTCACCACCACGGGCCGTGAGCCCCCCGGCTTCGGGAATGGCTATATGGTCCCACCCTTGACGTAACCGCTTGTCTGGTGGCACTTTCCCGCCGCTGGCGCCGTAGCCAAGTGGTAAGGCAGAGGTCTGCAAAACCTCCATGCACCGGTTCGACTCCGGTCGGCGCCTCTGTCCCGAAGGGGCCTCCCAATTCCGTGTGGTTCCCAGTGCACCGGTGGGCTGCGCCCGCCTGCGGCGGGCTTGCCGTCCTCGCTTTGCTCGGACCGACTCCGGTCGGCGCCTCTGTCTCCCTCCCCGGGTGCTTCGTCGCCTGCGCCGCTGCCTTGCGGCCCCACCCGTCCGGGCGTAGCGTTCAGCAGCCCGATCCGGAGGGCTCCCTGGCCGAGCCGCGATACCGTTGCCACCACCTGATGCTGTGCCTGGTCACCGTGCTCCTTGCGGGGGCTGGCCCCGTTTCTGCCCAGTCGCGCGGCAGCTCCCAGATCATGGGAGTGGTGCTCGATGCCAAATCGCGGCGGCCGATCGCCCAGGCGCGGGTGACGCTCGAGGGCACCCCGCTTGAGCGCCTGACCGATGGGCGCGGGGCATTCGCGTTTCCCAACCTTGGCGATGGCGGCTATACGGTGCGGGTGATCGTCCCCGGAGTTGACTCCACCTCCACCCCGGTGCGGCTGGCACCACGCGAGCGGGTCAGCCTGGAGATCTACGTCGGCGCCACCCTGGGGAGCGTCCTTCCTGAAGTCACGGTCACGAGCGCAGCAGGCTCGGGGAGCGGCCGGGCGGAGTTTGAACGTCGCCTGGCGGAAGGGAACGGTCGCTTCATCACCCGGGAGTATATCGAGCGCCGGAAGCCGCAGGACCTGATGGACCTGATGCGTGGGGTGGCTGGCGTCCGGGTGGAGTGCAGCACCGATCGGTACCGTTGTGCCATGCAGTTCGGCCGGAACCCCCGGGGGTGTTCTCCCCAGTACTTCATGGATGGCATGCGCACCCATCCCAGTGTCTTTTACCTGACCCTGCCAACCGATGTGGTGGGAATCGAGCTGTACTCCGGCGCGGCCCAGGTGCCGTCCGAATTCCAGGGGCAATCCTCCCGGTGCGGCGTGATCGCGATCTGGACCCACAACGGCAGCGGCAGCCGTCCCTAGGGCAATGCCTCACCTCCCGGAGCTGCCGCCCGCGTCCATCGCCCCCGGTGGGCCGCGCCGACCCCTCCAGCCCCAACGCAGGTGGTTCCGGCCGCGTACTTGTGATGATAGCTTAAACCGGCCCGGGATTTCCCAGCCCCGAGCCCCCAGCCCCCTGTCCCGAGTCCCGCGTCCCTGACCGCTCATCCGGCGGAGCCCCGCTTGCAACTCCATACCAAGATCCTCCTTGGCTTGATCCTGGGCGCCCTGGCTGGCGTGGCGTCCAATGTCTTCTTCCACGACGCCGCCGCCCTCAATTGGATCGTGGCCAATGTGGCCTATCCGGTGGGCCAGATCTTCCTGCGCATGCTGTTCATGATCGTGGTGCCCCTGATCGTGGCCTCGGTGGCGCTCGGAGTGGCCTCGCTCGGCGACCTCCGCCGGATTGGCCGGATCGGCGGCAAGAGCCTCGGGTTCTTCCTCTTCACCACCACCATCGCGGCCACGATCGGCCTGACGCTGGTCAACATCATTGCCCCGGGGAGGTCGCTCGACGAAGCCACCCGGACCCAGCTTCTGGCGGAGTATTCTGGCGCCGCAGCGGAACGGGTGGGAGGCGGGGCGGTCTTCGGCATCCAGACCTTCATCAACATCGTGCCCCGCAATCCGGTGGATGCGATGGCCCGGGGCGACATGCTCGGGCTGATCTTCTTCTCCCTGATCATCGGCATTGCACTGACCCAGATCCGGCCCGAGCGGGCCCAGCCGATGATCAAGCTGCTCGAATCGATCGTGGACGTGGTGACGACGATCATCGGCTATGCCATGAGCATCGCACCGTATGGTGTGGCGGCACTGATCTTCGGGGTCACGGCCAAGTTCGGGGGCGAGGTGCTTCAGTCCCTTGGTCTCTATGTCGTCATGGTGCTGATCGGCCTGGCCCTCCAGCTCTTCGGCGTGATCGGACTCCTCGCCAAATTCCTCGGCGGAATTCCCTACCGGACCTTTTTCCGACGCTCCAAGGCACTGATGGTGACCGCGTTCTCGACCTCCAGCTCGAACGCCACCCTCCCCACCAATATCCGCACGGCGGAAGATGAGTTCGGCGTGCCCAAGGAAATCGCCTCGTTCGTGCTGCCGCTCGGTGCGACCATGAACATGAACGGCACCGCCCTGTTCGAAGGGATGACGGTGCTCTTCCTGGCCCAGGTGTTCGGGATTGACCTGAGCCTGACCAGTCAGATCATCGTCGTGGTCATGTCCATCGTGACCGCGATCGGTGCCGCTGGCGTCCCGGGCGGGTCGATCCCGCTCCTGGTCCTGATCCTGGAAATGGTCGGGGTGCCGGGAGAGGGGATCGCCTTGATCCTCGGCGTCGACCGCATCCTGGACATGAGCCGGACGGTGCCGAACGTGATGGGCGACCTGCTGACCTCGATCGTCGTCACCAAGTCCGAGGGCATTGCCCTCAAGGCCGCGGACTGACCATGGCCACCCCCCGAAGCGCTGCGCGGTGTGCAGCGCCCGTTCCGGGGCGCGTCACCATGGGTATGTCCAGCTTCCGGAAGCCGCTGCGCCGCCTGGGGCGCCGCAGCCTGACCATGTTCATGCTGGCGGCCCTCTGGCTGCCGTCATTTGATGCGGTCCTTCACGGCGCCCTCTCGCCGCACCAGTGGCTGCGGCACGTCGAATCCACCGACGGCTGCCACGCCGAACGGTGTGTGCTTGGCATGGCACTGGCCGAGCGGGCGCTGGTGGCCTCTCCCACCGCCCCGATTCCGACCAGGCTGGTGTCGCAGGTCGACGAACCGAAGATCCCCCGGCAGCCCCCGCTGCCGGTGCGTCCCCCGAGCTCAGTTCTCCCCCGCTCCCCTCCCCGCTGATTTCCTGACACCGATGTTGTGCTCCGGCCCAGGCGACTGCCTGTTCCGGCCATCCGCCTGTTGCGAGGAAATCATGCCACGTTTGCTCTATCCGCTCCTCCTGGGAGTGGGATGTCTGGTGGGAATCACGGGATCGGTCAGCGCGCAAGGCGCCGGTCTCGATTCGGTCCAAGCTGGGGTCCGCCGGCTCACTGCCCGTCTCGAGGCCCTGGAGGCCGGTGCCTGCCCCGCAGTTCCGGTTGTGCTTCCCAGGGTGCCTGCTGGGGGTCCAGGTCTCGACTCGCTCTCGGCGGGTTTGGCTCGCCTGGCAGCCAGGGTCGATGCCCTCGCGGCGGCGCGCTGCCAAGCCGCCGGGCGACCGGCAGGGCCCGACCCTGTGGTGGACGAGCTCGCCGCGCTCCGTGCCGCAGCAGAGGCCGCCGCGGCAGCCGCCCTGCCGGATCGAGCGGCCACCGACACTCAGTTCGTCAGCCGCCAGCGCAATCTCTCGGCCTTCAACCCCGAGATCAGCGCCACCGGCGACCTGCGGTTCGTGGCCCGGGAGGGGGCACCCCCGCGCGACCACGCCCAGTTGAGCGAGGTGGAGCTCTCCTTCCAATCTGCTCTCGATCCCTACTCCCACACCAAACTCTTCCTGACCTTCGGGGAAGAGGAGATCGGGGTGGAGGAGGGATACATCTACTACACCGGCCTTCCGGGCCGATTGCGGGTGGATGCCGGCAAGTTTCGGCAGGCGCTGGGCGACCTGAATCGCTGGCATGCCCACGCCCTCCCCGAGAGCGAGTATCCCCTGGTCTATCGACGCTTCCTCGGCGACGAGGGGCTGGCGGGGGTCGGACTGTCGCTCTATACCGCCCTGCCGGTGGCCCTTCTGGGGGGGACCCACGAGGTCTGGCTCCAGGCCACCTCGGCGGAGAGCGAGCCGCTCTATGACAACAGCCGCCAGCCCACCTTCCTGGGCCGGGTCCAGAACTTCTGGCAGCTGAGCCGCAGCAGTTATGTCCAGGCGGGGTTCACCGCCACCGGGGGCAATGCCCGGGCGGCGGAGCTCGAGAGCCGGCTGATGGGCGCCGACCTGCGGTTCACCTGGCGACCGCCGGCCTCCGGTACCCGGCAGGACCTGACCGTCCGAGCCGAGGGGTACCGCCTGCGCGTCACGGAGGGGGAGGCCGTCACGACCCGGCACGGTGGATTCATTGATGCCCAGTACAAGGCGGGTCCGCGATGGGTCCTCGGCATGCGCTACGACAACAGCGAGGCCCCCCGCGGCGAGCGCGATCCCGAATGGGCCATCGTGCCAACGCTCAGCTGGTGGCAGAGCGAATTCGTCCGGCTCAGGCTCGAAGCGTCCCGGTTCCACTCGGCGTTCGGCGCCCGCAATCAGCTATCCCTGCAGGTGGTCTGGGCCATGGGCCCCCACAAGCACGAAACCTTTTGATTCACGGGCCCTGCGCCCTGGAGGATGCTCATGATGTTGTCCCTGGTCTTCGCGCTGCTGGCCGGCGCCCCAACCGACCCCGCGACCGCGCAGGCCCCGGTCAAGGTGGTCACCAGCCTGACCACCTACGCCGCGATTGCCCGCGAGCTGGTGGGTGAACAGGGTACGGTCTCGTCCATCGCCCTGGGGGACGAGGACCCGCACTTCGTGCAGCCCAAGCCGAGCTTCGTGACGCTGCTCCGCAATGCGGACCTGTTCGTGACAACCGGGCTCGACCTGGAGCTGTGGGTGCCGGCGCTGCTCGACCGGGCCGGAAACCGGAAGGTGACCGAGGGTGGCCCAGGATATGTCACCGCCTATACCGGGATCAATCTGATGGAGGTGCCGGCTGGGGCAGTCAGCCGATCAGCTGGTGACATCCATATCGGCGGCAATCCGCACATCCACACCGACCCGGTCAACGCCATCATCATCTCGCGCAACATCCTGGTGGGGTTGCGGCGGGTGGCTCCGGCCCAGGCGGCCTACTTTACCGGCCGTCAGCAGGACTTTGAGCGGCGGGTGCTGGAGGCGCTGATCGGCGCGGACCTGGTACGGATCCTGACCCCGCCCACCGCCTTCAATCTCCTCAACAGCAACCAGTTGGACGGTTTCCTGGGCCGTACCATGCTCGAGGGGAAGCCGCTCGCGACGCGGCTCGGCGGATGGCTCAAGAAGGCCGACGTACTGCGAGGCATGAGCATGACCTGCTACCACAAGGAGTGGGCATACTTTACGCGCCGGTTCGGGATTGAATGCATTGCGTTCATCGAGGCCAAACCGGGGATTCCGCCCACTCCCGGGCACGTGCAGGAGGTCATCGCCCTGATGCGCGACCGGAAGGTGCCGGCACTCTTCGCCTCCAACTACTTCAGCCGCAGCCAGATTTCCCAGGTGGCCGAGCGCACCGGCGCCACCGCGGTGGTGGTGCCGGAGAACACCGACGGGGCGCCCGGGGTGGTGACCTACTTTGACCTCGTCAACGCCTGGCTGGACGGCCTGATCGCCGTCTACCGACACTAGGAGCCCGCCGTGCTCGAACTGATGCTGCCACCGCTGGTGGCCTGCCTGGTCATCGTCTCGATCCACTCCTACCTGGGGCTGCACGTCATTGCCCGGGAAGTGATCTTCGTGGACCTGTCGCTGGCCCAGGTGGCGGCGCTCGGGTCCACCGCGGCGCTGGTGGCCGGGGCACAGCCGGACTCACCCACGGCGCTGGCCTGGGCACTGGGGTTCACCACCGTCGGCGCGGCGCTTTTTGCCATGAGTCGCACCGGCGATCACGGCAAGGTGCCCCAGGAGGCGATCATCGGGATCGTCTACGTGGTGGCCAGCGCGGCGGCCATTCTCCTGGCCGACCGGACCGCCCACGGAGGCGATGCCATCAAGGACATCCTGGTCGGCAGCATCCTCTGGGTCACTTGGCCGACGATTATCCGGCTGGCCATCGTGTATGCGCTGGTGGGGTTGGTCCATGTGGTGCTGCGGCACCGGTTCCTGACGATTTCGTTCGAGCCGGCTACGGCGTTGGGCAATGGCTGGAGGATCCGCTGGTGGGACTTCCTGTTCTACCTGACCTTCGGCGTGGTCATCACCTTCTCGGTGCCGATCGCGGGAGTGCTGCTGGTGTTCTCGTTCCTGGTCGTCCCGGCGGCCATCGCCTTCCAGTTCACCGAGAACCGGCGCACGATGGCCCTGATTGCCTGGACCGCCGGGTTGCTCGCTTCCGCGCTGGGAATCGGGGTGTCGTTCCAGTTCGACCTGCCGACCGGTCCGCTGATCGTGGTGATGTTTGGGCTGCTGCTGGTGGTATCGCTGCTGCTGGGGAAGTTGCGACGGCCTGCGGTTGGATGAGGGGAATCCGCAGATTACGCCGATGACGCAGATTGGTCCGGCCCTCTGCGGACCATAGGTGTCGGAGCGGCCGGGCCCGCCCGGCCAGGTATATGTTGAGCCACGGATTGCACGGATGACACGGATTGGTCGATCCCTGGCGAACATCCCTGCCCGATGCGACTCCCCTTTTTGTGGTGAACCGCATTCACCATTCGGTGCCGCTTCCTATCGCCTGCCGTCCACTCTGGTCTGGAACGGACGTGCAGTTCACCAAGAAGTCGTGGAAGCCGCTTCGATTGGGATCCATCCACGGACTCGGAACAATCCGTGGCATCCGTGCAATCCGTGGCATTCTCTTGCGGTCCAAGGGGCCCGGCCGCTACGGTACGTGATGCCCACGCAAAGTTGGATCAATATGCACCATCTGCGAAATCTGCGGATAAATCGTTCCATCAAGCCTTGAGAGCGGCTACAGCGCCTGCCCGGTCGGCTGGATGTCGGCCAGGTGCAGCTGTCCCTCGCTCGATGCCACGATCGTGGCCACGGTGGCATCGCCGGTCACATTGACGGCCGTCCGCACCATGTCCAGCAGCCGGTCCACCCCCAGGATGAGTGCAATCCCGGCGCTCGGGATCCCGACCGCCTCCAGGATGATCACCAGCATGATGATCCCCGCGCCGGGCACCGCTGCCGTTCCGATGCTGGCCAGCACCGCCGTCAGCACGATCGTCAGCTGGCCGCCGATGCCGATCCCCATGCCCAGCGTCTGGGCAATGAACACCGCTGCCACCGCCTGGTAGAGCGCGGTGCCATCCATGTTGATGGTGGCGCCCAGAGGCAGTACGAAGGACGACACTTCCTCCGAAACACCGAGTTTCTCTTCGGCGGTCTTCATTGTCAGTGGCAGGGTGGCGCCGCTGGAGCTGGTGGAGAAGGCCAGCAGCTGCACCGGCAGCATCTCGCGCATGAAGCGGGTCACCTTGATGTCGCTGAAGAAACGGAGGAGCAGGGGATAGGTGCCAAAGCCCATGATCGCGAGTCCCAGCAGCACGGCGATCATGTAGTAGCCCAAGGCACCCAGCAGGCTCACGATTTCACCGAGATTGTTGCCGGCCACGGCAGTGATCGTGGCGGCCATCAGCGCAAAGACGCCCACCGGCGCGGTGATCATGATCATCTCCACCATCCGGATCACCACCGCCTGCATCCCGTCCACCACCGCCAGCACGGGGTTCCGCTTGTCGGCGGGTACCTGGATCAGGGCGATGCCGATGATCAGGGCCACGAACACCACCTGGAGCATGCTGGAGTTGTTGCCGAACGCCGCGATCGCGTTTTCGGGCACGATATCGACCAGGATCTGGAGCGGGGGCCGCGCCTGGGCGGCTTCAGCGGCCTGGGCCCCGCTTACCGCTGCCTCTGCGTAGGTGGCCTGGAGCTCAAGCCGCATTGCTTCTGGCACCGAGCGCCCCGGCTGCAGGAAATTGACCACCAGCAGTCCGATCGTCACCGCCAGGGTGGTGGTGCCGATATAGATGGCAATCGTCCGCCCGCCGATCCGGGAGAGCTTCTTGACGTCGCTCAGGCTGGCGACCCCGCCGATCAGCGAGGTAAGCACCAGCGGCATGGCGATCAGCTTGAGGGAGTTGAGGAAGATGGTGCCGAATGGGGCAATCCAGCGCCCGGTAAAGTCACTCCATCCCTGGGAGGCCGCGACGATGCCGAACGCAAGTCCGGCCACCAGACCGAGGATGATCTGCCAGTGGAGTTGACGATACCAGCGCATCGGCCTGCCTTTCAGGTGTCAGTGGACCAGCGCGGCGGCCTTGGCCTCGATACCGGCCAGGAGCGACTGGTAGCTGGCGGCGAACTTGGCGACACCATCCTCTTCCAGGAACCGGGTCACTTCGTCCATCGAGATTCCGGCCGCTGACAACGCCGCGAGCACTGGGGCCGGATCGGCATCGGCAATGCGGATCACCGGTTCGCCATGGTCCCGGTAGGCGCGGAAGGTGTCCGGAGGGAGGGTGTTGACAGTGTCGGGTGCCACCAGTGCCTCGACATAGTAGGTGTCCGGCAGCGCCGGGTCCTTGGTGCTGGTTGAGGCCCAGAGCGGGCGCTGCTTCCGGCCCCCGTGGGACAGGACGGCCTGCCAGCGCTCGCCATGGAAGGCGGCATCGAAGACCTGATATGCCGCCCGGGCGTTGGCAATGGCGGCCTGACCCCGCAGCTCGCCATGGCCACTCGCGTCCAGCATCGGGTCGATCCGGGTGTCCACACGACTGACGAAGAAACTGGCCACCGACACGATGGAACCAATCCGTTGCCCGAGCGCGATCCGTGTTTCCAATCCTGCGAGGTAGGCCTTGATCACCGCCGCATGCCGCTCCACCGAAAAGAGCAGCGTCACGTTGACATTGATTCCGGATGCAATGCTGGCCGCGATGGCGCGCAGCCCCGGTTCAGTGCCGGGGATCTTGATCATCGCGTTGGGGCGGTTCACCGCCGCCCACAGCCGCGCCGCCTCGGCGATCGTCCCCTCGGTGTCGTAGGCCAGTGTCGGCGACACCTCCAGCGACACCATCCCGTCCTCGCCGTTGGTGCGGGTGTACACCTCCAGGAACGCATCGCACGCCGCCTGCACGTCGGCCACCGCCAGCGCCTCGAAGATGGCGGCGGCGCCGAGCCCCTCCGTCGACAGGCGGCGGATGTCGTCGTCGTAGTCCTCGCTGCCGGCGATCGCCTTCTCGAAGATCGTCGGGTTCGAGGTCATCCCCATGAGGCCATCCTCGCGGATCAGGCGTGCCAGTTCCCCCGATGCCATCAGCTCACGGGTAATGAAGTCATACCATGGGCTCTGGCCCAGCCGGCCGAGCTCCACCAGCGGATTGCTGCTCATCCGTTCCTCCGTGCCAGTACGCGGCGCACCGCCTCGGCGGCGAGTGCAGGGGTAAACCCGAACTGCTCGAACAGCACCTCGCCGGGAGCCGAGGCGCCGAAGTGGTCCAGGGCAATCGCCTCGCCCTCATCCCCGATCCAGCGTTCCCAGCCAAAGCTCGATGCCGCCTCGATCGATACCCGGGCCCTGATGTCGGCTGGCAGCACCGACTCCCGGTAGACCGCCGACTGGGCCTTGAACAGCTCCCAGCTGGGCAGCGACACCACCCGGGCCGGGATGCCATCCGCCAACAACGCCTGGGCGGCCTGGAGCGCCACATTCACCTCGGAGCCGGTGGCTATCAAGATTGCTTTCGGTCCGGCGGGCGGGTCGAAAAGGATGTAGCCGCCCCGTGCGGCCGCCGCGGCGGTCTCCGCCGCAACCATCGGCAACTTCTGGCGGGTCAGGATCAGCGCGGTGGGGCCGTCGGTACGCTCCATCGCGACGCGCCACGCCTGGCGTGTTTCGTGGGCATCGGCCGGGCGGAGTACCACCAGATTGGGGATGGCGCGGAGCATCGCAAGCTGGTCAACGGGCTGGTGGGTCGGGCCATCCTCGCCCAGACCGATCGAGTCGTGCGTAAAGATGTAGATCACCGGCAGCCCCATCAGCGCCGCCAGCCGGATGGCTGGCTTCATGTAGTCGGCAAAGACCAGAAAGGTGCTGCCATAGGGGCGGAATCCACCGTGCGCCGCGATGCCGTTCATCACGGAGCCCATGGCGTGTTCCCGGATGCCCCACGCAATGCTGCGACCGGATTCAGTGGCGGTGATCAGCCCGCCCTGCTTGAGCTCGGTGCCGGTGCTGCCGGCCAGGTCGGCGGAGCCGCCGATCAGCGTCGGCACCGCCTGGGAGAGGGCGTTGAGCGCTGCCGCCGATGCCTGTCGTGTCGCCAGCCCGTCTACCCCTTCGAACATCGGCAATGTCGCGTCCCAGTGGTCGGGAAGGGCATGTTCAAGCGCCCGGGCAAGGTCATCGGCACGGTCCGGGTTGGCGGCAGCCCACGCCGTCTGCCGGCGCTGCCACTCGGCAAACCACTCCGCGCCGCGCGCCACGCACTCACCCATGTGCTCGCGGGCATCGTCGGGCACATAAAACGCCTCGTCCGGCCAGCCCATGATCTCCTTGGTGCGGCGAATCTCCTCGGCGCCGAGGGGGGCGCCGTGTGATTCCGCGGTGCCGCGCTTGGTGGGGGCTGGGTCAGCGATGATGGTGCGGAGGATGATGAGGGTGGGGCGATCCGAGGCATCGATGGCGGCCTGCATGGCGCCAGCGATCCCCTCCAGGTCGTTGCCGTGGTCCACCTTGTAAACGTGCCACCCGTAGGCGGCAAACCGCATCCCGACGTCCTCACTGAAGCTCCGGTCGGTGCTGCCGTCGATGGTGATCCGGTTGTCGTCGTACACCAGGGTCAGCTTGCCGAGCTGGAGGTGACCGGCGAGCGAGGCGGCCTCGCTGGCGAGGCCCTCCATCATGTCGCCGTCGCTGGCAAAGGCCCAGGTGCGGTGATCGATCAGGGTCATGTCCGCGGTGTTGCAGCGCGCCGCCAGGAGGCGTTCGGCAAGGGCCATCCCGACGGCGTTGCCTACGCCCTGGCCAAGCGGGCCGGTGGTCGTCTCCACACCAGCGGTGTGACCCCGCTCGGGGTGGCCCGGCGTGGCCGAGCCCCACTGCCGGAACTGCTTGATGTCGTCCAGGGAGAGGTCGTACCCGGTCAGGTGGAGCAGGGCGTAGAGCAGCATCGAGGCATGACCGCACGACAGCACGAACCGGTCGCGGTCGAGCCAGTCCGGATTACGGGGGTCGTGCTTCAGGAACTGGGTCCAGAGCACGTAGGCCGCAGGCGCCAGGGCCATCGGGGTGCCGGGATGGCCGGAGTTGGCCTGCTGCACGGCGTCCATGGCCAGGGCGCGGATGGTGTTGATGCTGCGCCAGGCAGGGGTGCTGAATGCGGCGTCCGCGGCGGGGGTGGCCGCAGCAGTGGGTTGAGTCGACAGAGGCGGGTCCTCGCGCAGGGCCAGACGGAAGTCAGGGGCGGAAAGGAGAAAGGTAATCGGGTTGGCGGGGGGGATGCCGGTGTGGCTGGTCCCGAGGCTCACGCCCCCCGATTTGGATTGCGCGGCGGCGTTGGAGGGTTTGTCCCGAGGCGAGAGCCCAGGGATCTTCCGACCCGGGGCATTTGGCTGCATCTTCCACCATGGACTCCCCCCGCCGCCCGGCCGACGACGAAATCGCTGCGGTCTTCGCCGCCATGCGCAGCGAGGCGGCGTCCCGTGAGTGGGGCAGCGTGGAGGAGCTGGAAGCCCACATGGAATCGGTCATGGCTCGGCTCAACGCCCGGCCGCAGGCCGATCTGGGTGGGCTGTCACCCAATGACATGGTCCAACTCCTCCACGGCGACTGGAGCGGCCCCGGGCCGCTCCGCCTGGTCCGAAACCTCCCGCTGGACGAGATCGCGGACGCACCCTGGTTTACCGTGGCGCGAACCCTCATGCAGGTGGTTCGAGTCGGTGGCCCGATCAAGGCCACCCCCAAGGGCAACCTCCCCCGCGCCGTCGTTCGCCTGTTCCTGGAGAACATCCTCAGCGAAGAAGCCAAGGAGCGGTTCGGGGAGCGGGGGCTCGGCGCGGTCAATGAACAGGATCTGCATGCCATCCATATCCCCCGGATCCTGCTCGACATGGCCGGCTTGGTCCGCCAGAGGAAGGGCCTGTTCGTGCTGACCAAGGCGGGTCGGGGGTTGCTGCCCGATGCGTCGGCCGGCGAGCTCTTCGCCGTGCTGTTCGAGGCCTGTTTCCGCAAACTCGACCTGGCCTACCTGGACCGGGCCCCCGAAGCCCCGGAGTTTCAGCACCTGATCGGCTTCGCCATGGTGCGGCTGCGGGAGCTGGCCAGGGACTGGATCCCGGCGGACCGGATCGACGCGGAGGGGCTGCATCCAGATTTGCGGGGTGCTATTCCGCAGACGATGCCCGAGTGGGATCCCATCACCACGCTGGTGGAACGTCGGCTGCTGTACCCGCTGGAACAGTTCAACCTGGTGGAGCGCCGGGAGGCACCGAAGCCGCCGGCAGAACCCGGCGACCCGTGGCGCCATATCCGGGAGGAAGTCCGCAAGACGCCGCTCTACGATCGATTTCTGGTGGATGGCCGGCTGCGGGTAGGGCGGGAGTAGGGTCCCGAGGCTTTCGCCCGCCGCCCGGAACACAGTGCGTTGGAGGCGGCTCGCCTCTACGAAACCCCCTTCGCCGATCTGACCCCTCATGGTCCGGAGGGGCTGTTCACCTCCGATCAGGTGAACGAGTTGGTGCTGGTGTTGGATGGAGTACGGGATCGGGCGGTGGCGGCGTAGCACGCCGCCGGTGACGCCGGGAGGAGAATCCAATGATTGCACGCACATCGTTCAACGGCATTTCGCTGCTGCTGCTCGGGCTCCTGGTGGTGCCCTGGGGAGCCGCACTCGGCCAATCCGGCGACCGCGTGGTGCCAAGCCACGACGTGACCTCCCGGGTGGTGGTGCGGGCTGGCCCGACCGCTCTCAGTACCGATCGGGGCAGCCTTCGTCCCGGCGAAAGCGCCGAACTCCTGGGCTCCGTACCCAATTGGTATCAGATCCGGCTCGACGATGGCATCGAGGGCTTTGTCTCCAAGCGGTGGACCCGGGTGGTGTCGGAGGTGGCGCCCGCCGCCGTGCCGGGCCCGGAATACACCATCGACGTCGTGGACGTGGGCACCGGGCTGGCGGTCCTGGTGCGCGGCCGGGATTTCACCCTGGTCTTCGACGCCGGGTCCAACGATGACCAGGCCCTGGGCCCCGACAATCGCATGTTGGCGTTCATGACGACCTTCGCCTCGTCCGTGACGACGCTCGATCACCTGATCCTGAGCCACCCGCACACCGACCACGTCCTGCTGCTGGCAGATCTGCTGGCGCAGTACCAGGTGCGCCATGTCTGGGATTCGGGCCGACTCAACGATATCTGCGGATACCGGGCTTTCATCACTGCGATCCGGGACGAGCCGGGAGTGGAGTATCACACCGCGGTGCAGCACGGCGGGACCCGGGACTACGCCTTCGGGCCGAAACAGTGTCGCGGCCAGTCGTTGCCGGCGGCGGTGGTGCAGCTTGGGCCCGGATCCCGGATCGACCAGAACTCCATCTCGCTCGGCGCCGGCGCGTCCATGACCTTCCTGCACGCGGACGGAGGGAACCGGCCCAGTTTCAACGCCAACAGTCTGGTGGTGCGGCTGGACCTTGCTGCCACCCGGGTGCTGTTGACTGGCGACACGGAAGCCGGCGGGCGCAGCAGTCCCACCACCGCGCCTGCGGCCAGCTCGATCGAGGGGATACTCCTGGCGTGCTGCCAACAGGCGCTGGCGGCCAATGTCCTGGTGGTGGCTCACCACGGCAGCCTGACTTCCTCTCGACGAGCGTTTCTCGATGCGGTCATGGCCTCGATTTACGTGGTTTCGTCGGGGCCCACCAAGTACGCCACGGTGCAACTGCCCGATGCCGAGGTCATCAGCGAACTCGAATCGCGCGGCCAGTTGTTCCGCACCGACGTGGCCGATGCGGCGTGTGCCCAGCGGGCCGACAAGATCGGGCCAAAGGCCGACGGCAAGCCCGGGGGATGCACCAACATCCGGATCACCATTCCGGCCTCAGGGCCCCCCCAGGTCAGCGTGCTGCCATAGTGAAGGGATTGTCCCGAGGCTCTCGCCTCGGGCTCGGCCGATGGAGGGGGCTTTCGCCCCCGGTTTTCCAGCGCAGCCGCGCCAGCGGCGTCCCAGTGCCGAGCCCTGGGCGAAAGCCCAGGGTTATTCGCGATCTGATCGGTGTCCGAGCGGCATTGGTGGCTTTGTCCCGGGGCTTTCGCCCCCGGTTTTCCAGCGCAGCCGCGCCAGCGGCGTCCCAGTGCCGAGCCCTGGGCGAAAGCCCAGGGTTCCGGCTTGAAGATCTCAGCAGCGCCCGCGCACCGCGCGGGCCCCACCCCGGCCGGCTGACTGCAGCCC
>Ga0163153_10001955_pt1 | contig 31467 bp, 10 predicted proteins | sample OliLakLV19MP6IB1_FD_148629 | JGI IMG/M metagenome (GOLD analysis project Ga0163153, IMG submission 148629) | Freshwater microbial mat bacterial communities from Lake Vanda, McMurdo Dry Valleys, Antarctica - Oligotrophic Lake LV.19.MP6.IB-1 | ecosystem: Environmental > Aquatic > Freshwater >...
CTCCATCAGTGACGGAGAGCGCGCGCTCTACAGCGACCAGGTCTATACCTACTTCTTTGGCGCTTGGTTCAAAGGCGGGGATCAGGCGGACAAAATCACCATCGCCGACCAGAACTCGTTCGAGGATTTCACGCTCGGCCAGTTGGCGGGAGTCGATACCATCGTGCTCAAGGGCACGCAGGGCGATGACAAGGTGTCCGTCGATCCGGCCGTGACGGAGCTGCTGAACATCCGGCACATCACCATCCAGACGCGCGGTGGCAATGACCTCATCGACTTCGGCACCATCACGGTCGAGAACTCCAACCTCCTCGACACGAACATCGACACGGGCGACGGCGATGATCGCATCGTCGGAACGTTTGCGCGCGACGTGATCCGTGGCGGACCGGGCAAGGACACGATCAGCGGCGAGGACGGCAATGACGATCTTTACGGCGAAGATGGGGATGACGTTGTCTCCGGCGGCGCTGGCAATGACTTCCTGGACGGCGGCGAAGGCGCGGACACGATCTACGGCCAGAGCGGCACGAACACCATTCATGGTCGCGGCGGCAACGACCAAATCATTGGCGGCGACAACCGCGACATCATTTATGGCGAAGGAGACATCGACAACATCGCGGGCCAGCAGGGCGATGATGACGCTTATGGGGGCGATGCGAATGACGTCATCTTCGGCGGTCCGGGTGCAGACAAGCTCTATGGCGAGGCTGGCGATGACACATTGAACGGTGAGTTCGGCAACGATCTCGTGGACGGCGGCGCGGGCATTGACACGATATACGGCGAGCAAGGTCTGGACACGCTCAACGGCGGCCCGCAGGACGACATCATCTTCGGCGGCACGGAGAACGACACCATCAACGGCAACGATGGACTTGACCGCATCTATGGTGGCTCGGGCAACGACAGCATCTCCGGTGGCAATGACAACGACCTCGTCTTCGGCGAAGAAGGTAATGACACGATTCGCGGCGACGCCGGCCTCGATGAACTGCACGGCGGCATTGGCAACGACACCATTTACGGCGGTGACCAGAACGACACCATCTACGGCGAAGGCGACGACGACTACGCGGAAGGCAATGCCGGCACCGACACGATTTACGGCGGCGCTGGTCAGGACTTCCTCATCGGTGGCGGTTCGACTGTTGGCTCGGATGGCAATGCCGGTGACTTCATCTACGGCGAGTCTGGCAACGACATCATCCTCGGCGATGACGGCGCGCGTGGTTCGATCATTCTGATTGGTGGAGCGGGAGCCGACACGCTCTCCGGCGGTTCCGGCAACGACGAGATTCACGGACAGGGCGGCAACGACCTCATCAACGGCGACGATGACGAGGACGACCTCTACGGTGAGGCCGGACTCGACACGATTCACGGCGACAACGGCAAGGACCGGGTCTGGGGCGGCGATGACAACGACACGATCTTTGGCGATGCGGGCGTGGATGTTCTGCGCGGTGAGAATGGGAACGATCAGATGTCCGGCGGCGCTGGTGAAGACGTCCTTTACGGCGGCCTTGGTGATGACGTCATCGAGGGTGGAGCCGACTCGGACCGGATTTACGGCGGTGACGGCATTGATTCACTTTACGGATTCCTGATCGTGGCGGCGGGCGACGACAACACGGCGGACGCGCTCTTCGGCGAGAATGGCAACGACATCCTCCACGGCAACGGCGGCGATGACACACTGGACGGCGGCGCGGGCATCGACACGCTCTTTGGCGAGGATGGCGACGACGTGCTGATGGCGGCGACGGGCATCGGCGACCAGCTCTTCGGCGGCAATGGCGACGATCACATCATCGGTTCGGACGAAGGAGCGGATACGGACGCGAACTTCGCGGACGGCATTTTCTTCGGTGACGTGATCGATGGCGGCGCGGGCGATGACTTCATCGAAGGTCTCGGCGGCGCGGACAACATCCAGGGCGGCGGCGATGACGACACCATCGACAGCGGCGCGGGCGCGGACCTGGTTCACGGCGGCACGGGCGATGACTATCTTTATGCGGGCCACGGCCTGGGCGAATCACTCTTTGGCGACGCGGGCAACGACGTGATTTACGGTTCGCACGAAGGCGACGACAACATCAGCGGCGGCCTTGGCGACGACGAGATTTACGGCCAGGGCGGCAACGACACGCTGCACGGCGACGAAGGGGATGATTATATCGACGGCGGCGGCGGCACCGATTCCATCTTCGGCGATGGCGGCAATGATGAGCTGCTCGGCGGCGGCGGCGCGGGCGACAATCTCGATGGCGGTCCCGGCGAAGACATCCTTCGCGGCTCCGATGATGGCGCGGACATCCTCAGCGGCGGCACGGGTCGGGACCGAGTTTACGGCAACGGCGGTAGTGACGTCATCAATGGCGGCGCGGACGACGACATTCTCGACGGCGGCGCGGGCGATGACACGATTTCCGGTGAGACGGGCGTGGACCTTCTGCTCGGCGGCGCGAACCACGACACGCTCTACGGCCACAGCCTCAGCGGTGCAGGGGACGATAACGCGGTGGATTATCTCTATGGCGACTTCGGCACGAACGCGAATCCGGCCGAGGCGGGCTCCGGTCGCGACCGTTTGTTCGGCAATGGCGGCAACGACTTCCACTACGGCGAAGGCGATGACGACGCGATCACCAACGGCGCAGGTGCGGGCAACCTGGTGAACTTCGGCCTCGGCGAAAGCGGCGTGCCGACTGACTTCGTGGTGCCCGACGCGACTCCGGCTCCGGCGGTTCAACCGACGACAGGCATTTCTCGCGCGCAGTCCACGATTCGCAATCGCACCAATTCACGCGGCCGTTGGATTGAGTTCGCAAGCTCGGCGAGCGGCGGCGGCTTGAGCGATTCGGACAGCATCGCGCTGGAGCCGAGCATTGCGGCGGACGCTCTGGGCAACCGTTTCGTGGCGTGGGTGGATGGCCGCAATGGGAATTACGAAATCTATGTCGCGCGTCTTTCGACCACGGGCGTCTGGACTCAGCTCGTGGGCAGTGCGGAAAACGGCGGCGTCAGCAACACGCTGACTTCCTCGCGCCGGCCCAGCCTCACCGTCGGCGCGGATAATAATCCCGTGGTGGCCTGGACGGAGTTTGGCGCGGGTGCGGCGGGCGGCAACATTCGCGTGGTGAAGCTGGATCCGACGGCGAACGCCGGCGCGGGCGGCTGGGTGGCGCTGGGGACTTCTCTCACGTCCAGCGGCGTTAGCGCCAGCGGTCTGGCGGATGGCGCGTCGGTGGTGATTGCGGCGGCTGGCCCCACGGTCGGTTGGATCGACAGCAGCGGCGGAGTGGCTCATGCGCGCGTCCGGCAGTTCAGCGCCGGCAACTGGAACGAACTGGGTGCAGGCAGCGCGACGGGTTTTGGTCTTTCCGGCAACGCGGCTCCGGTTCGTGAGCTGGTTCTCGCCACCGACGGCGCGACGAAAGTGGCGGCGGCGTGGACTCAGCCGCTGGCGGGCAGCAGCGAGATTTACCTGAAGGAATCGGCGGCGGGCGGGGTGTTCGCGGCGATGGCGGGTTCGGCCAGCACCGGAGGGGTGAGCGCGACGGCGGGATTAAGCTCAGCGCCGACGCTGGCGTATCGCAGCGGTTCTCTCGTCGCGGCGTGGCAGGATGAGACGAGCGGCTTCTCGGAAATTTACGCGGTGCAATATGTGGCGGGCGCGCGGCAGGTCATCGGCGTGACGGGCGGCGGCGTTTCGGCCACCGGCGGTTTTGCGACGCAGCCGAGCCTCGCGGGCAATGGCGCGAACCTCTGGCTCGCGTGGGCTGACGATACGGCGAACAGCCGCGTGGGAACCAAGATCGCCGTTTATGCGCGGAAGTGGAACGCGGGCGGCTCGAACTTCATCGAGGATCTTGCGGGCGATGCGGGCTATTACGGCGTGAGCATCACGGGCGGCGTCTTGCGTTCGCTCGACCTGACGCTCGACAACGCCGGCAAGCCGTTCATCGCCTGGAACGATCAGGCCACGGGCAGTCCTCAGATTGAAGTGCGCGGCAACACGCTCACGATCACGAACCGGTTCACGGTGGCGGCGGGCGGAAATGTGCAGACCATTCTGGACGGAAACGATCTCAACGCGGGCGATGTCATCCTCGTCACCGGCAATGTGGGCGGCTTTACCATAGGTGCCAATGACGCGGGCGTGCTCATCAAGTTTCTGCCGGGCGTGACGATTTCCGGCGCGGTGAGCGTGACGGTGGATGATGTGGTGATTCAGGGCGGGATTTTCTCCAGCACGGTGACGGCGACGAACGCCAATCGCTTCAGCCTGCGCGAGGCGACGGTGCTCGGTGGCGTGACGATCAGCGGCGGCGCGGATGTTCAGCTCTTGCATAACACGCTGGGCGGCGCGACGGCGTTGACGCTCACCGGCGGCACGACGAACGCGGTGGTCGAGCACAACACGATGACGGGCACGGCGACGGGCTTGAGCTTCAGCGGCGCGGGCGCGACGGGCGCGGTGGTTTATGACAACACGATTTCCGGGGTGACGGGCATCGCGGTGACGGCGGCTTCAGCGGGTGTGATGGAAGGGAACCGGATCACGGCGACGTCCACGGGCTTGAGCATCACGGCGGCATTCACCGGAATGATTCGCGGGAACGACGTCAGCGGCGCGACGGTCGGCGTGGCGTACGCGGCGGCGGCGACCTTGAGCGCGAACCAGATTCATGACAACGCGACGGGCGTGGTGGCGACGGTGGCGGGCACGACGAACGGCTTCGGCTTCGTGGGCGTGGCGCAGCCAAATGACATTTACTCGAACACGACGGGCGTCGCGCTCACCGGACAGATGCAGAATCAGCAGGTGACTGGCAACACGACGGGCGTGAGTGGCAGTGGGATTCTTGGCGGCAACACGCTCGATCTGGCGAACTTGATTGAGGCGAACACGACGGGCGTGAGCGGCTTCAACGGGACGGTGCAGTTCAGCCGCATCGCGCGGAATGACGTGGGCATCGCGGCGAGCAACGGGCTGATCGTCATCCACAATCTCATCTACAAGAACGTCACGGCGGGCGTTTCGGTGAACGGCAAGACGGATGTCCGCATCGTCAGCAACACCATCTATTCGCCGCTCGGCGACAGTGTCCGCATCGATGGCGGTTCGAGCAACGTCGAGGTTCGCAGCAACATCCTGTGGTCGGAGACGGGCTACGACATCTACGTCGATAACAACAGCCAGGTCGGCTTCTTCAGCGACTTCAATGATCTGCACACGAGCGGTTCCGGCCGCGTGGCGTATTGGACGAAGGACTTCACGGACATCCTCGACTTCCAGGCCGACGTGGCGGCGTTTGATCTGCACTCGATTGGCCGCACGGCGGTGAACCCGTTCTGGGCCGAGCCGAAGTTTGTGAACCGCGCACGGGATGACTATCGCGTGTTCGACTTGATCGCGGGCCAGCGCTTCTCCAGTCCGACGGTGGACAACGCGGACCCGCTGACGGATCAGGGCGTGCCAGCGGCGACCTATCGGAACCTGGTGCTGAATCCCGGCTTCGAGTCTGGCGTGAACAGTTGGACGACGAATCTCAACGCCGGCACGCGCACGGCCAGTCCCGCGCCGTTCGATGGCGGGAGTTATTTCTTCGCGGGCAACATCCAGCAGGGCTTCGCCGAGCAGACGATTGACCTGACGGCCATCGCGTCGCCGTTCACGGTGGCGCAACTGGACTCGCAGGATTTGGTGGTGATCTTCGGAGGACGAATCCGTTCCTTCGCGCAGTCGCCGGAAGATCAGGGGCGGCTGACGCTGACATTCCTGGACGCGGCGAATGTCGAGATCGGCGTGGGCGGACTCGGCACGGCGCAGAATGTTTCGGATCGCTGGGAGCTGGTGGGCGGGCGCCTGGATCTGCCGGTCGGCACGCGGAAGATCAAGTATCGCTTCGAGGCGACGCTGAAGGCTGGTCCCGCGAATGACAGCTATCTCGACGCAGCCTTTGCCTACGTGGTGAACGACGTGGTGGCGCCGAACCAGGGCGCGCTTGGGAACACGGTGGCCGAGGACACGGAGCCGTCGCGCGTGCATCTCTACATGCGCTTCCCGGATCTCTACACCGACTGGGAACGCGACAAGCCCCGCCTTATCCGCTGGGAATCCTACAACAACGTCACGGAGCAGAATGTCCGCATCGATCTTTATCAGGATGATCCGGTGCATGGACCGGCACTGCTGCTGACCATCGCGGCGTCCACGGCGGATGACGGCGAGTTCAACTGGATTCCGTCCACCAGCGGCATCGGCTTCGGCACTTACGGTCTGCGCATCCAGGTCTCGTTCGCGACGGACAATGCGGTGGTGGATCGGGGCGTCGAGAAGTTCACGGTGCCGGAAGGCGGCGACACCTATTGGGTCGATGACCTGAGCAACGCTTCGGACGAATACACACCGACGGCGATCGGCTCGAACCGCAATACCGGCAAGCTGGCGACTGCGCCGAAGCCGAATCCGGTGAACGTGCTGCGCATCTACGAGTTGGCGAGCGGCGCGGTGTTGAACGTGGACACGGGCGTCTATCCGCTGATTTACACCGTCATCGCGACGGCCAAGCCGGATGTTGGGCTGGGCCTGGATCGCGGCTTCGAGCTGCGCGGTCCGGCGAACGCCAGCAGGGTGGCGGAGTTGACGACGGCGATTCCGAACAACGCGACGCAGACGCTCGTGTATCTGAACGACGCGGACCTGATGCAGATTCGTTTCCTCACGCTGACCGGCGGCTTCCACGGTTTGCACGAGACGGGAACCTCCAATTCGCTGGTGGCCGAACGTCTGCGCATCCGCAACAACGCGGGCAACGGCCTGCTCGTGGATGGCAACAGCGACTTCCTCCGGTTGACCGACATCACGACGGACAATCATCAGGGCAACTTCGACGGCGTCCAGATCATCGGCGGCGCGGGCGGGCTGATCGAGAACCTGACCAGCATGAACAACCGCTGGGGGCTCTATGTCTCGGCGGCGACAGTGACGATCAATGGCGCGGCGATTTACAATAACCGGGCGGCGGGCATCCGGCAGGAAGGCGGCACGACGGGGACGTGGACCGGCCTGGACGTGTATGGCAACGGATCAGGCATCGAGTTGCAGGGCAGCCTGACGATTGTGGAATCGGCCATCCACGACAACGTGGGCAACGGCATCGACGCCTATTCGAGCGGCGCGGTGTTGGATGTGCGGGACTCGTGGGTTTACGGAAATGACTACGGCATCATCATCCGGCAAGGGCAGGTGACCGGCAGCCGCATTTTCGGGAACGTGCATTACGGCATCTACGCGCCGTATGTTCCGGTGACGCTCACTGGCAACACAATTTACTCGAACGAGTACGGCATCTACAGCGATGCGTACGCCGGTGGCACGGAAACGATTTCCAACAACCTGCTCTACGACCACCGCGTGGCGGCGATTCGCCTGACGCAGTACGGGCCGGGCGCGTATGAGATCTTCAACAACACCATCTACGAGGCCACGGCGGACGGCATCTACGCGACGACGGCGGACGACGTTCATCTGCGCAACAACATCGTCTGGGTGCAGGGCGGCTATGGACTGCGCATCGGGAACGAAAGCCAGTCCGGCTTCACCAGCGACTACAACCTGCTCTACGCGACAGGCACCGGAAAGGTCGGCTTCTGGCAGGGCGACCGCGCGACGCTGACCGCGTGGCAGTTCTCGAATTTCCGCGACGGCAACAGCCTCAGCGCGGACCCGTTGTTCGTGGATGTCGATGGCGCGGACGGCGTGCTGGGCGCGGCGAACGTGCAGGGGTTAACCGCGACGTATTACATCGGAAACACTCTGGCGGCGACGCTCGGCATCCCGGCGGTCACACGTCTCAACCGCCAGGTAAACATCGAAGGCTTCGGCGTGCCGGAGGGCGTCTTGCCGAATGATAATTGGGCGGGACGCTGGTCGGGTTGGCTGCGTTTCGAAGTCGCTGGTAGCTACACGTTCTACCTCGACTCTCAAGGTCCGCAGCGGCTGACGCTCAATGGCGTGGTCGTGATCGAGGATGGCTCGGGCGCGACGGAACAGAGCTACACAATCAACGTCGCTGCGCCTGGATTGGTGCCGATGGTTTATGAGATGGCGGACAACAGCGGGTTCGCCCGCTCGCGGCTCCAATGGGTGACTCCGCTGACCGCCGGCAATCGCCAGTTAATCCTGCCAAACAATCTCGCGACCTCGACGACGGTCACCGACGGTCAGGACGATAATTTCCACGAGCGTTCCGTGTTTGGCAGCTTCAAGCCGAGCACCGGTTACACGAACGACGCGACGAGCAGTCCGGCCATTGATCGCGGCCGACCCGGCGATGCGTTCAATCTCGAACCGGAGCAGAACGGCGGCTACGTCAACCTCGGCGCCTATGGCAACACCTCGACGGCTTCCAAGAGTCCTGCCCAATATGTCCTGGTGACGAACCCGAACGGTGGGGATCGTCTGCCGCAGAAGACGAACTACGAGATCCGTTGGCGCTCGGATGGTTTCGCCGGGAACGTGCGCATCCAGTATTCCACCGTCGGCCTGGCCGGGCCTTACCAGGATCTCTCGGCGAACGAGAGCAACGACGGCTCCTACCTCTGGAATATTTCGTTGGCGACTTATCCGGTTTCCGATCAATACGTCATTCGCATCAGCTCGGTCGCCACTCCGGCCATCGCGGACTCGTCGAACGCGGTGTTCAGCGTCATTCCGCCGATCTCCAATTACTACGTGAACGACAGCGTCACGCTGGGCGACGTGTTCACCACGTCGGTCGGCAACGATGCGAACGACGGCCTGACCTTCGCCACGCCGAAGGCCAGCATCCGCGCGATTCTGGAGACCTACGACCTGGAGTTCGGCGACACCATCTTCGTCGATACCGGCTATTACTTCCTGACTGCCAGCATCCGGATCACGAACGCGGATTCGGGCGTGATCATTCGCGGCCCGGACAGCGCGTCATCGCTCGGCGAGTTCTATGCGAGCCGCGTGCTGGAGGATGGTCCGCTCGCCTACTATCGCCTCGGTGAAGCCAGCGGAACGACGGCGGTGGATGCGTCGGGCCACAGTTTGAACGGCGCGTATGTGAACGGCGCGGTGCTGGGCCAGCTCTCCGGGATTCCCGGATCGAACAACACTTCGTTTCTGTTCGATGGCGTGAATGACCACATCGATTTGCCCGATGGCTTCGCGAACTTCAGCGCCGGGTTGACGCTGGAAATCTGGGTGTATCCGACGCAGGCGGATCGTTCGGCGCGGTTCTTCGATCTCGGCAACGGCCAGGCCAGCGACAACATCCTCCTGGCGCGCCGCGACGTGAGCAACGACCTCACGCTCCAGGTTTTCAACAACACGACGGCGGGCGCGGTGCTGACGGCGGGCGGCGTGCTGGAGTTCAACAAGTGGCAGCACATCGTCGCCACCATTGACGGCACGGGCGCGGCGCGGCTCTACAAGAACGGTCTGCTCGTGGCCTCCGGCAACGTGACGGTGCCGAGGAACATCGCGCGCACGAGCAACTTCATCGCGCGCAGCAACTGGGCGGTGGATGAGTATTTCACCGGCGGCTACGACGAGGCGGCGATTTATGACCGCGTGCTGACGCCGGAACGCGTGGCGACCCATTACTATTCGGCGACCGGGCAGGGTGCGGTGCTGGATCGTGCGAACGTCACCGCAGGTCAGTTCGTGTTCGAGCTGGACAACGCGGATGCGGTCACGATTTTGAATTTGTCCATCACCGGCGCGTACGACGGCATCAACGTCAACAACGGGTCCATCGCCTTTACGCTCCAGAATTCGCGCGTCTATGAAAACGCCAACTCGGGCCTGAACATCATTGATGCGGCGTCGCTCGCGCCGATCATCCGCGACAACCTCTTCTACGGCGACGTGAGCGCCGGGGCAGGGCGCGATCAGAACTACGGCTTCTTCTCACGGGCGCAGGACCCCACCGTGCTGCGCAACCAGGCTTATCACAAGAATGGCTCCAGCGATTACGGCATCTATCTGGAGAACGCGGGCCTGGGCGCGGTGGTGCGCGAGAACCTGTTGTTCAACAACTCGAACATCGGGCTGACGGTGATCGCGGCGAGCTTCGAGTCCAGCGGGAACGTCGCCTACAACAACGGGCGCGGGTTCTACTATGATGACACGACCGGACCGCAGGTGGCGCGGGCGCATGACGACCTGGCGTTCGGCAACACCACCGGCTTCGAGCTTCGCGGCTACGCTGAATATTACAGCCTGACGGCGCACGACAACGGCACGGGCTTCTACACGCCGAACAATGCGTTTGCTGGTGACGCGCACGACTTCACCGCGTGGAAGAACACGACCGGTGTCAACTGGGGCGGCGGCACGCTGCGCAACGCGCAGATTTACGGAAACTTCGGCACCGGTCTGTATCTCGCCTACGGCGGCTGGAGCGTGTCGGGCATCGTTTCCTACAACAACGCGACCGGAGTCCATTCGCAGGGCTATCACAGCAACAACTTCATCACGAACAGCCTGGTCTATGACAACCGCGACCGCGGCGTGCTGCTGGACGACGTGCAGACCAGCAGCGGCGTGCTGAGCTTCACGAACAATACCGTGATGGAGCTGAACGCGGACGCGATTCAGATCATCGGCAACAGCCAGAACGTGCGGTTCGAAAACAACGTGCTGTGGGCGGGCGGCGCGGGACATTACATCCTCAACGTCGCCAACAGCGCGCAGCGCGGGTTCGCCAGCGACTACAATCTCTTCCACCTCAGCGAGGGCGCGAAGCTCGGCTTCTGGCAGAGCGATTTCGCGACGCTGGCGGACTGGCGTTATGAGCTTGGCTTCGACACTCACTCGCTCGCGACGGACCCGCGCTTCGTCGATGTCGCCGGAGTCGATGGCATTCGCGGCGTGCGCGAGTTCGGCGGATTGAAATTCGAGTACTTCGCCAACGCGACCTTCGCAGGGACGGCTGTGACGACGCTGGTGGATCGGGCCGTGAACTTCGCCCAGACGTTTGGTTCCTTCCGGGCATTGGCGGGCCAGCCGGGTGACAGCCAGTCCTTCCGCTGGAGCGGCGAAGTTTATCTGCCGTCCGCCGGAGCCTACACCTTCTACATCGATTCAGACGGCCCGCAGCGGCTGTCGCTCGCCGGCAATCTGGTCATCGATGACTTCGCAGCGCCCACAAACAACGAGCAGCGCTACACCTACACGGCGGCGGGAGCCGGCTGGGTGACGTTGCTCTACGAAGTCGTGGACCCGGCGAGTGGCGGTGCGACGCAGGCGGCGCTCAACTGGACGACGCCGGGCAACGCCCAGCGCCGGCTCATTCGCGCGCAGGAAACGGAGTTCGCGGCGGGTGGCGGCGCGGCGGCGGATCATGCGGTGCTGCGGTATCAGGCCGATGCGCCGGTGTTTGGTCTGGATGACGACTTCCATCTCTCCTCAACGGCGGGAAGCTGGCACGGTGGTACCTTCGCAGCGGATGCGGCGGATTCCGCCGGCATCGATTCGGGTAACTTGGATTCCGACTACGCCAATGAGACGAGCCCGAACGGCGACCGCGTGAACCTCGGCTTCGAGGGCAACACGGCGCAGGCCTCGCGCTCGCGCTCACCTTACCTGCAACTGCTCTCGCCGAACGGCTTTGAGAAGACGCGCGTCAACGGCGGGCTGGTCATTTCGTGGAGAACGCTCGGAGAAATTCCTTTCGTGGACATCGCCGTCAGTTTGGACGGCGGCGCGTCCTTCAACCCAATCGCCAGCGGCCTGGTGAACGACGGCAACTTTTCTTGGAATCCGCCAGCCGCTTCCAATCAGGCGCTCATTCGCGTGACCAGTTCCCTGGATGCCGGGCTGCGCGACACCTCGGACAACTTCTTTACCATCGGCGTGGATGGCACCGTTTACTTCGTGAACGATGCGTTCGCTGAGAATGATTTCTTCTCCACCAACACCGGCGACAACGCGAACTCTGGGACCACGCCGGATGACCCGATGAAGTCCGTCAACGCCGTCCTGAGCGCCTACGATCTCGAACCCGACGACATCATCTACGTCGATACCGGCTACTATCAATTGCCCACCAACATCCGCATCACGGCGGCGGATGCCGGGATTCGCATCGTCGGGCCGGGTTCTGCCGAAGGCTTCGGCGCGGCTTATGCCGGGCTGGTCAACGCCGACTCGCCGGTTGCCTATTACCGGATGGACGAATCATCAGGGCTGGTGGCGGCGGATTCGTCCGGGCACGGCTTGAGCGGCAGTTACGTCAACGGTGTGACGCTCGGCGCGAACAGTGCGGTGACCGATCCGGCGAACCGCGCTGCGCGGCTCGATGGCGCGAACGATCACCTTGATCTGCCGGATGGTTTCGCGGATTTCACCAAGGGTATTACGTTGGAAATCTGGGTTTATCCCACCGCCGCCTCGCAATGGTCGCGTCTGTTTGATCTCGCACGCGGCCAGGCAAACGACACCATTTTCCTCGCGCGCTACGACACCACCAATGATCTGTATCTTCAAATTTACAGCGGCACCACGGCGGGCGGCAGCGTGCGCGCGTCGGGCATTCTCGAATTCAACAAGTGGCAGCACATCGTCGCGACCGTCGAGGCGGACGGGACGGCGCGCATCTACAAGAACGGTCAGCAATGGGTTGGCGGCACCGTGAATGCGCCGAAGAACATCGTCCGCACGAGCAATTACATCGGGCGCAGCAACAGTCCGGATTCCTACTTCGCCGGCTCCCTCGACGAGGCGGCGGTCTATGATCGTGTGCTGTCGGCGGATCGCGTGGCGCAACACTTCAATGTCGGTGCGACGCGCGGCGCAGTGCTGGATCGCGGCAACGCCTCGACCGGAGCCTACGCCTTTGAATTGAACGATGCCGATGGCGTGACCATTGCGAACCTCGGCGTCACCGGCGCCTACGACGGCATCTTCGTGGGCAACGGCTCCTCGAACTTCGCGTTGCAAAACTCCCGCGTGTTCGAGAACGCCAGCACGGGTCTGGACATCACGGATGCGGCCTCCTCCGCGCCGCTCATCACGGACAATGTCTTCTACGGCGACGTCTCCCTGGGTGGTTCGCACGATCAGGAATACGGCGTCTTCACCCGCAGCACTGATCCAGTCGTGCTGCGCAACCGCGCGTATCACATCAACGGCAGCAGCTCCTATGGCATCTATCTGGAGAATGTGGGAACGAACGCGGTCGTGCGCGACAACGTGCTCTTCAACAACTCGACCCGTGGCCTGACGCTGTTCGGTTCGAGCTTCGAGGCCACGGGCAACATCGCGTTCAACAACGGAGGCGGGTTCTACTTCGACGACACCACGGCGGCGTTGACCGCGCGGACGCATGACAACGTGGCGCACAACAATACCACCGGGTTTGAGCTGCGCGGCTCCGGCGAATATTACAACGAGACGGCGCATGACAACGGCACCGGCTTCTACACGCCGAACAACGCCTTCGACGGATCGGCCCACGACCTCATCAGCACGCGGAACACGACCGGCGTGAACTGGGGCGGCGGCGTGCTGCGCGACAGCCGCATCTTCGCCAATACGAGCACGGGCCTCTATGTCACGTATGGGAATTGGAGCCTGATCGGCAACAGCATTTACGAGAACAGCACGGGCATCCACAGCCAGGGCTATCACAGCAATAACACCATCGCGAACAACCTCATCTACGACAATCGCGCGCGCGGCGTCCTGCTGGAAGACGTGCAGACGAGCAGCGGCATTTTGTTCATCACGAACAACACGGTGATGGAGCTGAGTTCCGACGCCGTGCAGATCACCGGCAACAGCAAAAATGTTCAGTTCAAGAACAACATCCTCTGGTCCGGCGGCGCTGGTCATTACGTGCTGAACGTGGCGAACACCGCGCAGAGCGGCTTCATCAGCGACTACAACCTGGTTTACTTCACTTCGGGCGCGAAGCTGGCTTACTGGCAGAATGATTTCGCGACGCTGGCGGACTGGCGCTATGAGCTTGGATTCGACACGCATTCCTTGAACAACGATCCGCTGTTCGTGGATGTGGACGGCGTGGACAACGTCCGTGGCTATCAGGATTTCGCCGGACTCAAGTTTGAATACTTCGCCAACGGCACGGGCAATTTTGGCGGCGCTCCGGCGGTGACGTTGATTGATGGCGCGGTGGATTTCGCTTCCACCTTTGGCTCATTCCGTGGACTTGCCGGCCAACCGGGTGACAGCCAGAGCTTCCGCTGGACCGGCGAAATTTTCCTGCCGTCGGCCGGCAGCTATCAATTCTGGATTACGTCACAAGGCCCACAGCGTCTGGTCATCGGCGGCGTGAATGTCATCGATGACTATGGCCTTACGACTTCGACAGGCGTTGAGCAGACGGCGGGTTATGTCGCGGCGACGGCGGGCTGGGTGAGCTTCGAGTATGACGTCATTGATCCGGTGTCGGGCGGCGCGACGATGGCGAGGCTGGAGTGGAGCACGCCAGACTTCAGCGCGCGCCGTGGCATCCGGGCCATTGAAACGGTGCCGGGCGGCGGCGAGCGCAATGTCCTGCGTCATCAGGCCCCGCCGGTGAGCACCGGAGCCGACGACAATTTCCATCTGCAATCGCGCTTCGGCAGTTTGAAGACAGGCGGAACGTTCACGAACGACGCGGCCAGTTCTCCCGCAGTGGATGCGGGCGATCCAACGTCGGCGTTCTCCGGTGAAACGGCTCCGAACGGCGGACGCATCAACCTCGGCTTCGAGGGCAATGCCGCCGGGGCGTCGCGTTCCTCGGCGCAGTTCATCCAGCTGCTCTCCTTCACCGGCGGCGAGAAAGTGCGGCAGGGACAGGCGTCGCTCATCCGCTGGCGCTCGACGGGCCTGGGTCCGGTGGACGTCTGGTTCAGTGCGAACAGCGGGAGTTCATGGACCCTGCTCGCGAATGATGAGGTGAACGACGGCGTCTTCGCGTGGAACCCGGCGACGTTCACGCTGCAGGGAAGATTGCGCGTCAGCGACGGCTCGGTGACGGACTTCAATTCGCCGACGGCGGTCTTCGATGTCTCGGATGCGGACTTCACCGTCGGCGTGGCGGGCAGCATTTACTACGTGAACGACAAGGTGCTGGCGGGTGATGAATACAGCTCGGCGGCGGGCGACAACGCCAACTCCGGCACGACGCCGAGTGACCCGATGGTGTCGCTGAACGCTGTGCTGAACGTGTATGACCTCGGCCCCGGCGATGTCATCAAGGTCGATACCGGCCACTATCTGCTTCCGACGAATGTCCGCGTCACCACGCAGGATTCCGGCGTCGAGATCGTTGGCCCGGCTTCCAACGCGAGCGCGGTGACTTCCTATCCCAGCATCGTGAATGCTGACGGGCCGCTCCTTTACTATCGTCTCGATGAAACGTCCGGCACGGTGGCGAACGATGCCTCGGGCAATGGTCGGCATGGCGCGTATGTGAACGGCGCGTTGCTCAGCCAGCCCGGCGCGTTCAGCGGCAGCACGGGAGTCCGGCTGGATGGCGCGAATGACCATGTGGATTTGCCGGACGGCTTCAACAGCTTCCCGAACGGGCTGACCATCGAGTTCTGGGCGTATCCGACGAGCAACGCCGGCTATCATCGTTTCGTGGAACTCGGCGTCGGTCAGGCTTCCGACAACATCCTCGTCTATCGCCGCAGCACGACGAACGATCTGTCGTTCTCCGTTTACAGCGGCGCTACTGCCGGAACGGAAGTCACCGCCAGCGGCGTGCTGGAGCTGAACCGCTGGCAGCATTTCGCCATCACGATGGACGCCACCGGCTCCACGCGCATCTATAAGAACGGCCTGCTGGTCGGCTCCGGCCAGACGAGCGTGCCGCGTGACGTGGTCCGCACGAACAACTTCATCGGGCGCAGCAACTGGGCCGTGGATCCTTACTACGCCGGCAGCGTGGACGAAGTTGCCATCTACGACAAGGTGCTCAGCGCGGACCGCATCGCGTCACGGTACGGCATCGCCACCGCGCAGGGTGCGACGCTGGATCGCAGCAACGTCGTCGTGGGACGCTATGCGGTGGAACTTGCCGCCGCGAAGAATGTCACCCTCCGCAATCTGGCGATGACCGGCGGTGAGTGGGGCTTCGTCGCGAACGATGCGGACGGCCTGCAGCTACTCACTTCACGCGCCTTCAACAATGCCACCGGCGGCTTCTATGTGAACACCGACGTGCTCGATGTGCTCGTTTCCGGCAACGAGGCCTACGGCACCACGGGCAACGGCGCGACAGATCAGGACACGGGCTTCCAACTGCGCGGGGATCGCATGACCATCTTCGGCAACCGTGCTTACAAGGTGGGCGTGCAGTTGGGCGAAGGCATCCTGGTCGATAGCGCCGAGGAACTCGTGTTCCACGACAACCTTGCCTACAACAACGTCAACGGCATCACCATCACCACGTCGCAGGCGGACATCTACAGCAACGACGCGCGCGACAATGATCGCGGCATCTATGTCGGTGATTCCAACGCCAACGAGCGCACGCGCGTCCATGACAACTTCTCGCACGACAACGATGTGCAGGGCTTCTACTTCGATGACAACGTGGAGGCCTACAACAACACCGCGATGCTGAACGACGGCGACGGATTCTACATCAACACCGGCGGCGACAACACCGTCCTTCACGACAACTACGCGCAGCGCAACGCCAACGGCATCCATGCCCGCGCCGGCCAGGTGATTCACAACCGCGCTGTGGGCAACACCGGCGCCGGCATCGTCACGACTTACACCGGCGTCCTCATCAGCTCGAACAGCGTTTATGGAAACGTGCGCGGCATCGAGGTGGCCAACTTCACGGGCGCGACTGTCGTGCAGAACAACCTGGTGTACGACAACACCAACTCCGGCATCTACGTCCACGCCGCCGGCACCAGCGGAACGCCGGGAACGCGCATCCTCAACAACACCGTCCATCACGAGGTTGGCAGCGCGGTGAAGTTCGAGAACAACGGCAACAACGTGAAGTTCTTCAACAACGTGATCTACATCAACGGCGGCCTGGGCGTGGAGGTCATCGGCAACGTCACGGGCTTCGACAGCAACTACAACGACATCTTCCCGGCCCGGCCGGCGGCGAACGTTGGCAAATGGCTGGCCCAGCCGAACTCCGCCACCCTGGCCGCCTGGCAGGCGGCTTCCACCGAGGACGCGAACAGCCGCGCGGTCGATCCGCTCTTCATCGACATCAACGGCGGCGACAACATCTTTGGCTGGGAACAGCCCGATCCGTTCAGCCAGTTCGCGGACTTCGGGCAGGACGACAACTTCCATCTGCGTCGCGGCTCGCCCGTGGTGGACGCGGCGGACAGCGAGGTTGCACCCGCTCTGGACGCGGACGGCATCGCGCGCAGCGATGACCTGGGCACCTTGAACACGGGCAACGGTGTCTATCGCTTCTACGATCTCGGCGCGTTTGAATTCGTCGGCAGCAGCAATGACATCACGCCGCCGGCCGTGGCCGCTCTCTTGCCGGTGGGAATGGTGGACGGCGTGCTGAGCAGCGCGCGGTTCAGTTCCATCATCGTCCGCTTCAACGAGCCGCTCGACGCGGTTAGCGCGCGCAGCCTTTCGCTCTACTCGCTGATCGAGGCCGGGCCGGACGGCGTGCTCGGCAATGGCAATGACGTGGTGATGCAGATCACCAGCATCAGCTACACGCCGGGCGAACTGGAAGCGCGCCTCAATCTCGCCGTGCCGATTGCCAGCGGCATTTATCGTCTCACGCTCATCAGCAGCGTGACGGACGCCATCGTGGATCAGGCGGGCAACGCGCTGGATGGCGACGGCAACGGCACGGCGGGCGGAAACTTCGTGCGCAGCTTCCAGATTGATCTGGTCGCTCCGTCCGTGGTTTCCGTGACGCCTTCGGGATCGGTGGCGGCCGGGCCGGCGCAGTTTGTCGTGGTGCTCAGCGAGAATCTTTTGTTGAACGCGGCCACGGTCACGAGCCTCGGCAGCTACAGCCTCACGTCGAGCCTGGATGAAGTGTTCGGCAACGGCGACGACCTGAACGAATCCGCGCGCATTGCCACCGTGAACTTTGTCGCCGCCACCAAGACCGCCACCCTGACCTTGTCCGGGGCGTTGCCGGCGCGGCGTTATCAACTGGTAGTGCGTTCCACGATTACCGATCAGGCGGGCAACGAACTGTCCAGCGGAGTTCCCTACGTGGCGGAGCTGGGAGTCGGCACGCCGGTGCTCGGCACGATTGGCGGCAAGACCATCACCGACGGCGCGACCTTGAACTTCACCGCCACCGCGACGGACCCGGACGGCGGCCCGGTGACGTTCAGCCTCGGCGCAGGCGCTCCGGCGGGCGCGAGCATCACGACGGGCGGCGTGTTCACGTGGACTCCGAGTGCCGCGCAGGCGGGAACGGTTTACAACGTGCGCGTCATGGTCACGGACAACGATGCGCCGACGCAGACGGATTCCGAAATCATTGCCATCAACGTCATCTTCAATCCGCCGCCCGTGCTTTCCTCGATCACGGTGAACGACGGCAACATCCAGCGCTCACGGGTGAACGCCCTCGTCCTCCAGTTCAGCGAGAACGTCTCCGCGAGCCTGACGCTGGCGGACGTGAAGCTGCGTTATCCCACGGGAAGCGTGGACATCGCCGCCGCGAACATGGCGTTGAGCTACGACCCGGTGACGAACCGCGCGACGATCACGTTCCCTGGACTCCCCGGCCAGAAGCTGCCGGACGGACGCTTTGAGCTGACAGTGCTCAAGGCCGGCGTGACGGATGCGGGCGGCAAGCCGCTGGCTGCGGACGGCGCGCTGTCCTTCCATGCATTGACCGGCGACGCGAACGGTGATGCGGCCACGAATGATCGTGACCTCTATCTCGTCTGGCAGAATCTGCTGAAGCCGGCGGGCGCTCGGAACTTGAACGAAGATCTCACGGGAGACGGTCAGGTCACGATTGCGGATGTGAACGTGGTGCGCGGCAATTATCTCGTCGCCTTGCCGCCTCCGCCGATGGGTGCAAGCTCGGATGTGAACGCGGATGGCATCACCAATGACCTCGACGCCTATACCATCTTCCAGGAACTGCTGAAGCCGGCTGGCCTGCGCGATTTGCAGTATGACCTGACGGGCGACGGCCAGGTGACCACGGCGGACTTGGATGTGGTGAAGGCACGTTATCTCCAGAGCGGCCAAGGCCTGGGGCTGTTCACTGCGGCGTCTGATGGCACGGCGGTTGTGGTTGAGGCTGCACCCATCGCTCACGAACAGACCGTGGCGTCCGCGTCCGCTGCGGTTCCAGACGCGAGCGCAGGTCTCGGACACTTTGCCGATGTGAGCGACGTGACGACGGACCCCGTCACAGGGCAGGGGAAGGCTGGCTCGTCGGCGAGGTTGAAAGACAGGACAAGTGTCGCCGTCGCAGCGCAACCGGTTCATTCGTCCGTGAGTTTAATCGGCGCGAAGCGGGTGGATTGGATGGCCAGCGGACGGGAATCTTCGCTGGCGTGGATCTTCCACGGACGACGCGATTTGATGCGCGATCTGCATCGGTCACACGAGAGCTTGCTGGTGGATGAAACCACTGGCGTGATTTTGAAATGGGTTGCGCGTCAGCCTCGGCTGACGGCGCAGCCGAACGAAAGGCACAAGCGATGAAACTAAATTCCTTCCTCCTCGGCGCGGTGATGCTGGGTCTGTTCCTTGGCTCCATGAGCCACGCCACGGCGCAGGCTGTAGCAGTGACTGCGCGCCTCGACACCAGCTCCATTCCCGCCGGCGGCAGCACGACCTTGCGTGTCTTCGCCCAAGTCGTGCCCGGACTGCGTCCCACCACCGACCGCATCTTTTCCTGGCATCTCGACGTGCTGAACACGAATGGCGCGGCGGCCTCGGGTAATTACGCGGCGATGCTCAAGGCTGCCTCGGACAAAGACCCGTCGATCTCTTCCTTCGGTGTGACGCAGGGCGCGAATCGCCGCGCCGTCTATGACACCTTCCTGAACCTTCCTGGAGCGGGAGTGAACGCGCCGGTCGAGCTGATGAGCATTCCAGTCAATGGCCTGGCGGTCGGGCGGACGCGCTTTGTCATCCAGGCGGGCACGGGCGCCGGTCTGAGCTCGGATTTTCTGGTGGCACCGATTGGCGGGGGAGAGCCGTACGAGGGCGGCAGCTATGCGGCGGCCTTCGCGGACTTGCAGGTGACGGCTGGGAATTCCTGCTCGCCGGTGCTGCAAATCGTCCGTCTGGCCGGCGGCACGCAGGCGCGGATCACGTTCACGCCCTGCGCCGGACGCACGCACACGTTGGAATCCCTCAGCGCCATCGATGGCGTGGCGGTCTGGCAGACGGTGGCGGGCGCGCCGCACAACTCGGGGAACGTGGTGGTGAACCTCACCGGCTCACTGCGCATCTACCGCCTGCGCATCACCAATCCCTGATGCCAGGCGTGTCGCTGACGGACTCCTACACCTTCACCCACTTCTTCGCTTTGCTGCTCTTGAGCACGGCTTCGCAGAGCTTCACTTCATGATGGCCGTCCTCAGCAGTGGCAAAGAGCACCGGAGTCTTCCGTCCGCTGGCGATGTGCTCGTACACGGCGCGGGAGTGCATCTTGTGGCTGTCGGGGAAACCTTCGGGATGGCCGCCGGGATAATCGGTGAAGCCCTTCACGTCTTCGCTGAAGCCGGCGGTGGCGCGCTGGAGAATCTGGTTCGGCTCATCGCGGCGGCCCACGAGGATTTCGTTCGGCTGCTGGAGGCTCCACTGCACGCTGCCCTTCGTGCCGTAGATGCCGAGGTAGAGGTCGCACTTCCAGCCGGCGGCGACCTGTGAGATGGAGGCATTGGCGTGCGCGCCGTTCACGAAGCCGTGCTTCGCCTTGCCGAACTTGAGCAGGATGCTGCCGAAGTCTTCGGTATCGACCTTGTAGGGAACCATCGTGGCGGGATCGATCTTGGCGAAGGTCTGCACTTCGCCGGTGGGCCGGAAGCGCGTCTTGTGAAACGTCTCGATGTGCGCAAAGACGTTCGTGGCTTTCGCGCCGAGGATGAAGGAAACGGCGTCGATCCAGTGCGTGCCGATGTCGCCGACGGCGCGGAGCTTGCCGCCTTCGCTGGCGAGCAGACGCCAGTTGTAATCGGTGGCCTGCAACAGCCAGTCCTGAAAGAAGTGTCCCTGGACGTGCATGATCTGGCCGAGTTCGCCGCGTGCGACGAGGGCTCGCATCTGTAGCACGGCGGGGAAGAAGCGGCACATGTAGTTCACGGCAAAGACGGGCGAGCCTTTCTTCTTCACCGCAGTGGCGACTTTTGCCGTCTCCTTCGCGGTCATGCCGAGCGGCTTCTCGCAGACGACGTGCTTGCCGGCGGCGAGTGCGGCGAGGGATTGCTCGACGTGGACCTTGTTCGGCGAGGTGATGTGGACGACATCGACGTTTGGCGAGCGATACATCGCCTCGTAATCATAGTCGCCATAGACTTCGGGAATCCCCCATTTCTCCGCAGTGGCTTTCGCGTTCTTGATGGAGCCGCAGATGGCGGTGACCTGCACGCCGAGGCGTTTGAGTCCTTCAATGTGAACGGGCCCAATGAAGCCGGTGCCGATGATGCCGGCGCGGAGATGATGTAGAGGAGACATGGATTTATGATTTACGATTTATGATTGATGAAATGGAGCAAGGTGATTCGCGCCAGCGTTTTGGAGTGCGATGCTGCTGCGCCGCTTTCTGTCGCGAACAAGTGGCCTAAGCTGATGGATAATTTCATCGCCCCAACCAAAAAGCGCCGGAGCACCAGCGCAGTCCAAACCTGGCGGAGCGTCATGGTCTCGGCAGCTTCGCGATCCCTACGGCTGACCCTCACTTCTTCCCGATGCAATACAGGTTCTTCTCGCCGCGGATGAAGAGCTGTCCCTGCGAGATGGCGATGGAGGCCTGGCACTTTTCCTTGAGCTCGTTCTTCGCGAGAATCTTGAACGCGGACCCGGCGTTGATGACGGTGGTCTCGCCTTCCTCGCTCAGAAAATAGATGCGCCGATCTCCATAGACGGGCGACGCGGAATGATTCCCGCCGACACGCTCCTGCCAGATGATCTCGCCATCATCCGGCGCGAAACAGGTGGCGATGCCGCCGTCCGTGATGGCGTAAAGGTAAGGCTTCACGTAGAGGGGCGAGGGCTGCGTGGGCACGCCTTTCTTGCCCTCCCATTGCAGCGCGTTGGTGGTGATGTCGCCCTTCGCTTCGGCGAGCGACCAGCAGCGGAGCGTGGTCTTCTCAAAGCCGGACGAGGCGAAGAGACGTCCGTCACCAAACACGGGCGAGGGGGTCACGCCTTCGCCTTGCGCGTAGGCCGTCCAGAGCTGTGTGCCGGTGAGCGGATCGAAGCCTTGCACGCAGTCGCCCGCGCCGCTGACGAGCGTGTCCTTCTCGCCGTCATCGACGAGGATGGGCGAGACGTGCGCGATGCGGCTCATGCCGCGCTTGGCGGTCCAGACACGCTTGCCGGTCTTCGTGTCGAGCGCGGCGATGAAGGCCTTGTCCCACGGGATTTGCCAGCCGAGCTTTTCCTCGTCGCTAACCTTGGGGTAAGTGCCGGCCGTGCCGATGGGGTTGCTGCCATCGAACGGCATGATGACAAGGTTGGAGTAAATGATCGGCGACGCGCCAAGGCCGTGACGGCTGTAGAACTTCACGTCGCGATTCGTCCAGACCACGGTTCCGTCCAAGGTGAGCGCAGCCATGCTCCCATCGCCGAAGACGGCGTAAACGCGCTGGCCATCGGTGGCGACGGTGGGCGTGGCGTAGGAATTCTTGCTCTCCTTGCGCCGGGGCACCTGCTCGAAGACCTCCTTGTTCCACGCGATCCTGCCGGACTTGCGGTCCACGCAGATCACGCGGCACTTGGTTCCTTCATCGGTGGCCGACGTGACAAACACGCGGTCTTCCCAGACAACCGGCGAGGACCAGCCCTGCCCGGGAATCTCGGTCTTCCAAACAACGTTGGAGTCTGCGCTCCAGTTCAACGGCAGCTCGCGCTCCATCGACAACCCTTGACGTGTGGGACCGCGGAAGCTGGGCCAGTTTTCCGCAGCGGCGGTGAACAACGAGAGGGCAAACGTCAGTGAGGCGAGGATGGTTTTCATGGGAGTGATAATAAAGTGGTTCGACGAGGCAGAAGTGGGCGGCTGTTCAAAATCTGGCGCAATAGGGACGTCTCAGGCGACATGGTCTTCAATCCGTGTCTATCAATGTTCATCTGCGGTTGAAACATCGGCAGCCGGCTATTTCTCGGTGATGCGGATGCTGCGGAACTTCACCACCGCCTGGTCATCATGGTTCTGCAGGCCGATGTAGCCGCGCGTCAGGCGGCCGGTCTGGTAATCGACGATGTCCTCGCCGTTGAGATTGATCTGGATGCGCTTTCCCTGGCAGGTGATGAGCGCCTTGTTCCACTGGGCGGCCGGCTTGGACATGTTCTTCGAAGCGGCCACGACATCGTAGAGCGCCCCGGTGGTGAACGTCTTCGGCTCGCGGCCGTGGTCGTCGAGGATCTGCATTTCGTGGCCGGTGAAGGCAGGATTCCGTTCCGTGCCGGAGCGGATGAAGACGCCGCTGTTGCCCTTCGCGTTGATGGCGAATTCAAACTCGAGAACGAAGTCGGAGTATTCCTTTTCCGTGCGCAGCCAAGAGCCGCTCTTCTCCGGGTTGGTTGTCCAGTTGGTTCCGTTGCGTCCCACGATGACTCCATCCTCCACCTTCCATTGACCTTCGTGCATAACGACCCAGCCCGTGAGGTCACGGCCGTTGAACAGTTCTCCGGGCGCGGCCTGAGCCTGCGGGATTAACGCGGAGAAGTTGAACGTCAGGGACAGGAGGACAATAAATTTGGATGTGCTCATGCCAGTGTTGTTACCCGGACAGGCCCGTGATTCCAAGCGAAAGCTTGGCGTGATGCTCCTGATTCGGCAGGCGGGGTCGGAGCGCCGTTCTCCGAACCGGCGCGTTCCGGCGAAGCTTGCTCCACGCCGGGTCGGAGACCGTATCTCCGGTGGCAGTGCCCGGATGCACCACCACCACGACCTGCGTTCTGGACGTGATGGCGGTGTGGCTCATGAGATTTGCGAGAGGCGATCCTGGATTTGCTCGATGGCCCAGCGGGCGTGCTCGGCGATAAGCGGCTCCACATCGGAAGCGGCGCGTTGCAGGGAGGGCAGGGCAGAGGCATCACCGACATTGCCGAGCGCGACGCAGACATTGCGCAGCACGCCCCGGCGCTTGGTGCGCAGCATCGGCGTGCCGGCGAAGCGTTGCTTGAACGCAGCGTCGTCGAGCGAGAGGAGTTCGAGCAGATCCGGTGCGGCCAGATCCGTGCGGGCGTGCGGCTTCATCAGACGCGCGTCCTTCGCGAACTTGTTCCACGGACAGGCGGCGAGACAGTCGTCGCAGCCATAGATGCGGTTGCCGATGGCGGGACGCAGCTCCACCGGGATGCTGCCTTTGAGCTCGATGGTCAGGTAGGAAATGCAGCGGCGGGCATCGAGCTGGAACGGCGCGGTGATTGCCTGCGTGGGGCAGGCGGTGATGCAGCGCGAGCAGGAGCCGCAACGGTTCTTCTCCGGCGCATCGGGCGGGAGTTCGAGCGTGGTGATGATCTCGGCGAGGAAGAACCAGTTGCCGAGCTGGCGGCTGATGAGGTTCGTATGTTTGCCGACGAAGCCGAGGCCGGCGCGCTGTGCAAGATCGCGTTCGAGCAGCGGCCCGGTATCGACATACCAGAGCGAACGGGTCTCGGAACCGCCGATCTGATCGATGAACGCGGTGAGCTGCCTGAGCGGTTCAGCGAGAATGTTGTGGTAGTCGGCAGAGCGGGCGTAACGGGCGATGAGGCCAGCCGGAGCCGAAGCACAGCGGGACTGATTACTGTTCGCTGAATACTGTTCACTCCCCCCATACACACACGCCAGCGAAACCACCGAACGCGCCCCCGGCAGCACCAGATTCGGGTCCACGCGTTTCCCGGCGTTGCGGGCGAGCCAGCCCATTTCGCCGTGCTGACCTTCGCCGAGCCAGCGTTCGAGATGCGGTGCGGAGGCGGGCGGAAGGGCGGAGGTGAAACGGCAGGCGTCGAAGCCGAGTTCCACGGCGCGCTGTTCAATGCGTTCTTTCACCACCGGGAACGCGGACGCGCGCGAGTTGAAATTGATGCAGCACATGCTGGGCGACTTCGCGGGCCGAGCGCGTGCCGGTGTGGACGAGGACATCCGCCTGCCGATAGAACGGAATGCGCTGTTCGAGAAGCTCACGAATCTTTCCCAGCGGGTCCGGCCCTTGGAGCAGCGGGCGATGGGCCTGGTGACGGACGCGTTCCCAGATCGCTTCCGGCGTCGCCCAGAGACAGACGATCAAGGCGTGCTGCTTGAGGCTGGCGATGTTCGCGCCGTTGGCGGCCAGACCGCCGCCGGTGGAGATGACTTTCTTCCGCCATCCCGTCATCTCGGCGACGAGTTCGCGCTCGATGTTGCGGAACGCGGCTTCACCGTCCTCGGCGAAAATCTTCGTGATGCTCCTGCCGGCGCGGCGCTCAATCGTTTCGTCGGTATCGACGAGCGGGTAGCCAAGCTGAGCGGAGGCGAGACGGCCGACCGACGACTTCCCCGTGCCCATGAACCCAATGAGCGCGAGGTTGTGAATCTGTCGTTCGCCTGTCATGAGCACAGGTTAGCAGCCGTGCGGTGGATGGCACAGAATTGTTTGCGAGGAGGACTGCGTTTGAGGTTGCCGAAGCGAAAATCCGTTCAGCGTGCCTTCACGTCGTAGCAGTGGAGCAATTCCTGATCACGCAGGTAGAGCTTGCCGCCCACGATGACCGGGTGAGTCCAGATGCGGCCTTGCGGATTCCGCTGCGTGGTCTGGGGCTCGAGCTTGAAACGGCTGTGCTCCTTCCAGCCTTTGGGGGAAGCATCCACGAGCGCGACCGTCCCGTCCTTTTCCGCGAGGCAATAGAGCATCCCGTCGGCGTAGGCGACCGCGCCTTTGCCCAGCGCGGACTTCTCCGTCCATACTTTCTCGCCAGTCTTGAAGTCCTGACAAACCCAGCCGCCGCCGTCGGAATGGCCATAGACATGACCGTCCAAAAGGATTACGCCGCCATGATGGTTCACCATCGTCTTGTTTGTGTAGAGACCGATGATGGCGTTGTTCGCTCCCACCTTGAACGACAGACAGCCGACGCCATAGCCCGCCGTCACATAGACCTGGCCGCCGTGGAAGATCGGCGTGGGAATCACTGCGACCTTGCCGGGGAAATCCACGATCCAAAGCGTTTTGCCGTCAGCGGCATTCAGGCCGACGACGTGTTGCATCGTGAGCTGGATGAACTGGCGTGCGCCATTGTGGTTCACGGCAATCACCGAGGAATACTGCGCGCCGTCCGTGAAGTCTTTGCTCTGCCAGATCGTGTCGCCGGTCTTTTTATCGAGCGCAAGGACCGCACCGCTGTCGCCACCGGGAGTGCAGACCACCTTGTTGCCATCGATGAGCACAGACTCCGTGTACCCCCAGTCCGGAGTCTTTCCGCCGAACGCTCGCATCATCTTTTCCCAGACGAGTTCTCCATCCGCGACCTTGGCGCAGACCAGATTGCCCCGGCCGCTCATGGCATAAACATGATCGCCATCCACCGTGGGCGTCGCGCGCGGGCCGTCGCCCCAGTTGTTCTTGAGGACCTCGCCAATCTTCACCGCCCAAAGCTCTTTGCCGTCCTTGATGCTCACCGCGATCAGCTCCTCAATGCCATTTCGGATGCCCATCGTGAAGAGCCGCCCGTCCACGATGGAATAGCCGGAGTAACCCAGCCCGGCGTCCTTGAAAACCCAGAGCTGCTTAGGCCCGCTTTCCGGCCACGCCTTCAGCAAGCCTTTCTCAGGGCTGATGTCATCGCGGTTCGGGCCGCGCCATTGAGACCAGTCAGCCGCGTGGGCGAAGGTGGTTGAGAGAATGAGCGCGGTGAGGGCGCTGGATGCGAGGTGGCGGAGGGTTTTGAGTTTCATGCGTTGAACTTGGGTGAGTTGATTATCCTCTTCGACGACTGGAGAGAAGTTTTATTCTTGGATGGTGGGTGCATGCCCCGGACCGCGACTGGGTCGAAGACCAGCCGCAGCGGCTTCGCCTGGTCAACCGGCTGAAATGCTCGTTACGCTGCGTTGTTCTTCAACCCGCTGCGGCTGGTGCTTTGCACACAGCCGCGATCCGCGACCTCTCAAACTTGGGGGCCGGATGCGCCTGATGACCGGCCAGTTCTCGCTTTTCTCACACACTCTCCTGCGCCAGACTTCGCCCATGCATCTCCGTCCAACTCCGCCCGTGATTCGGCCATGAACTCCCGGCTCCTCTCGCGTCGCGAATTCACAGGAACGCTGGCGATGGCGTCCGCCGCTGCGCTGAGCGGCTGCGTCTCCGGGTCGGCGGGCACGGCTGGAATTCTCGACACGCACACGCACTTCTACGATCCCACGCGGGCGCAAGGCGTGCCATGGCCGCCCAAGAATGATCGCGTGCTTTACCGTCCCATTTACCCTCCGGAATTCCTGGAGCTGGCGCGGCCTCACGGCGTCACGGGAACCGTCGTGGTCGAAGCCAGCCCGTGGATCGAGGACAATCAATGGGTGCTCGACCTCGCGAAAGATCATCCGTGCATCCGGGGCGTCGTGGGAAATGTGAAGCCTGGTCGCGCCGAGTTTTCGTCCGGGTTGAATCGCTTCGCCCGCCACCCGCTCTTTCGCGGCATCCGCGTCGGCGTCTGGGAGAAGGCCACGCTCACCGATGCTGCGGTGCTGCGCGATCTCCGTCAGCTCGCGGATCTCGGACTCGCGCTCGACGTGCTGACCGGACCGGATCGGCTGACGGAAGTGGCGCGTCTGGCGGAAGCGATTCCCTCGCTGCGCATCATCATCGACCATTGCGCGAATGTCCGCGTGGACGGCAAGGCTTCGCCCGCAGTCTGGCTCGACGGTCTCCGTGCCTGTGGAGCAATTCCGAACGTGTTCATGAAAGTCTCAGGGCTGGTCGAAGGCACGGGGCGCGATGACGGCAGCGCTCCTTCTGACGGGACATTTTACAAGCCGACGCTTGATGCCGTCTGGCGCGCGTTCGGCGAGAACCGCGTCATCTTCGGCAGCAACTGGCCCGTCAGCGCCCGTTTCGCCAGCTACGCCACGGTCTTCAAGATCGTCGCCGAGCATGCCCGTGGACTTGGGCCAGTGGCATCGGAGAAGTATTTCTTGCGCAACGCCGCCGCGGCCTATGGGCTTCGCCTCCCATGAGAAACTTCACTTCCATCCCGTGCTTAATCTCGCCCCAACGCGCTGTTCATCGTCTGTGGCCGCTGGCTTTGGCGTTCGCGCATCTGTGGTTGCCGCTGGTTGAGGCGAACGCCGCCGCGCGCGTTCCGTGGACATCCGGTCGCGTCGTTGGCTCGCCCAATCCGCCCGCGCCTTATGCCGCCCGCCGCCTTCATCCGCTGATCAAGTTCGAGGGTCCGGTGGATCTTTGCTTCTCCCCGAACAGCCAGCGCCTGTTCGTCGCGGAACAGGGTGGGAAGATTTGGTCCTTCAATCCAGCGGAGCCAGGTTCGCGTCCATCGCTGGCGTTGGACCTGCGCAAGCACCATCGTCCTCTCGACAGCATTCTCGGCTTCACCTTTCACCCTGGGTTCGCCACCAACCGTTTCATCTTCATCAACTACAACGAACCGGGCGGACGCGAGAACGGCTCGTTCGTTTCGCGGTTCACCTTCTCGTCGCTGAACCCGCCGGTCATCGATCCTACCAGCGAGCGGGTCATTCTTCGCTGGTTCAGCGGCGGACACAATGGCTGCACGCTCGCCTTTGGTCCTGATGGCAGGCTCTACATCTCGGCGGGTGACTCTGCTGACCCTGATCCGCCGGACGGCAAGCGCAATACCGGCCAGGACTTGAGTGACTTCCTCGCGTCGATTCTTCGCATCGATGTGGACCGCGCTGAGGGCACGAACACCTACAGCGTTCCGTCGGACAACCCGTTCGTGAACGTGCCTGGCGTGCGTCCTGAGATTTGGGCGTTCGGTTTTCGCAATCCGTTTCGCATGAGCTTCGACCGCGCCACGGGCGACCTGTGGGTGGGCGATGTCGGCTGGGAATTGTGGGAGATGGTCTATCGCGTGCAGCGCGGCGGGAACTACGGCTGGCCGATCAACGAGGGTCCGAACCTGAATGTCCGCACCGATGTCCGGCCCGGCCCCGGCCCCATTTTGCCGCCCGTCCATTCCGTGCCGCACAGCGACGGTGCGAGCATCACGGGCGGCCAGGTGTATCACGGCAAACGTCTGCCGCGACTGCGCGGCGCTTACATTTACGGCGACTGGGAGACGGGCAAGTTCTGGGCGCTGCGTCACGAGAACGGCAGGCTCATCTCGAACGACGAGCTGTGTGATACGTCGCTCAAGCCGGTTTCGTTCGCGCTCGATCCACAGGGAGAACTGCTCGTCCTCGACCACAATGGAGGTCTCTACGAGCTGACGCCGAGCGTCGCGCCCGCTGCGAACGAATCCTTCCCACGCCGGCTCGCCGACACCGGATTGTTCAGCTCGCTCCATACGCTGACGCCGGCTCCTGGCACCGTGACCTACCAAATCGCCGCGCCGATGTGGAACGATCACGCCACGGCGGAATGGCTGCTGGCGGTTCCCGGCACGGAGCCCATCGCGACGGCGGGCGGAGTCGGCAACATCGTCGGCGGGACATGGCTCTTCCCGACCAACACCGTGCTCGCCCGCACGTTGACTCTCAATCTTGAGCGAGGAAACCCTTCCTCATCGCGTCGCATCGAGACGCAGCTTTTGCATTGGGACGGTCAGGCGTGGAATCCCTACAGCTATCGATGGAGGACGAATGGATTGGACGCGGACCTCGTCGGCAACCACGGAACGAACGACACGTTTGCCGTTCGCGATCCGCTGGCACCGGGCGGCGTTCGAGAAACGGCGTGGCGATTCATGAGCCGCGCCGAATGCCTGCGCTGTCACAACGCCTGGGCCGGCGATGCGCTCACCTTGAACTGGCTCCAGCTTGGCGCGACGGATGCGTCCGGCGCAAAAGGGACGCCGTGGGAAAGCCTCGTCGCTGCCGGAGTGCTCAAAGCGAAGGACAAGCCGGACCGCACGCACACGCTGGTGAATCCTCACGACGTCGCTCAGCCCGTGACGGAGCGAGCCCGCTCCTGGCTGCACGCGAATTGTTCCGCCTGCCATCGCTTCGGCGCAGGTGGCGCGGTGGCCATCCATCTGAATTTCGACAAGTCGTCCGCCGAATGGCGCGCCATCGACGAGCGGCCCAGACGCGGCGACTTCGGGCTCGACGACGCGCGGATCATTGCGCCCGGAGCGCCGTATCGCTCGGCGCTGTTCTACCGGCTGTTCACCGAAGGCTCCGGTCACATGCCGCAGATTGGATCGCGTCTGGTGGATGACGTTGGTGCGCGCGCGGTGCGGGATTGGATTCGTTCGCTGCCATCGACGAACAGCAACAAGCCGCCCCGTTCGGCGGGCCGGGAAGAGATGTTCGCGCAGACGACCGGTGCGTTGCAGTTGCTCGACCTGATCACGGACCTTCCGCCGGACCTCGCCCGACATCCGGCTGAACTGGAACAGCACCGCAAGGTTCGTGATGACTTCGCCACGCGCGCCGTCAGCCACACGAACGCGATGGTGCGCGATCTGTTCCAGCGCCTGCTGCCCGCGTCGCAGCGAAGTCACACGCTCGGCAGCGACATTCAGCCTCCGACGATTCTCGCCTTGAGCGGCGATGCGGCGCGGGGCAGGGGAGTCTTCGAGGGCGTTTCGCAATGTGTGCGCTGTCACACGCACTCAGGGGCCGGAAGAAACTTCGGGCCGGACTTGTCCGCCGTCGGCAGCCGCTATGGCCGCGCGCAGCTTCTCGAACACATCCTCGCGCCCTCGAAGGTCATCGCGCCGGAGTTCAAGACGATGGTCGTGACGCTGGCGGATGATGCTGAGGTCAGCGGATTCGTGATTCGCAAAAGCGCCACTGAACTCGTGCTGCGCGACGAGTCGCTCGCCGAACGTCGCTTCAACCGGTCCGGGCTGAAGGATGCGCGCGAGTCAGCCCTGTCGGCGATGCCGGAAGGATTGCTCGCGCCCTTGACCGCTCAGGAAGCCGCCGACCTGCTGGAGTTCCTGGCTGCTTCCAAGACGCTGCCCGTTCCGTGAGTGAGGAACGAAACTCGGGACTGACCCCTCCTCGCTTGCCAAGGCTTCGCTCACCGGTAACCTGCTCGCATCGTTCATGGAAACAGCGCCGTTAAAAACTCTGTACTACAAGCGTTCTCATTTCGTCACGCACCTGCCGGTGAACTTTCTCTACACGCCGTCCCACGCGTGGGTCG
>Ga0163153_10001957_pt1 | contig 31449 bp, 17 predicted proteins | sample OliLakLV19MP6IB1_FD_148629 | JGI IMG/M metagenome (GOLD analysis project Ga0163153, IMG submission 148629) | Freshwater microbial mat bacterial communities from Lake Vanda, McMurdo Dry Valleys, Antarctica - Oligotrophic Lake LV.19.MP6.IB-1 | ecosystem: Environmental > Aquatic > Freshwater >...
ATTCGCCTCCGCCGCGACGAATTGGTCCCGCAGCGTTTCCATCAGCTCCAATGCGCCGGTGCCGCCGCCACAGTTCAATCCCGATCCGGGCGCGACTCTTCGTTCGCCGCCGACGCCGGCTGCGCCGCCGTTATTTCGCGATGATGTTCTGCCCGCGCCCGGCTTCGTGCCTCCGAGCCTCTCGCCAGAGCAGGCGTTGCCGCGCCCGGATGTTCGGCGCGGGGAAATTCTACCGCCCGCACTTTCAGCGCCGGGGGAGTTTGGAATGGAGCCGTTGCCGAAGTCTCTGGAGCTGCCCCGTGAGAACGCGCGGCGAAATCTGCGCATCAATCAGGCGTTTCATCTGCCTGAGTATTCGTTGAGGCCGGAAGCCTATCCGACGAATTCCGCGCCGCGTCCGGATCGTTGGCGGATCGGTTTCGTGCCGTGGCGGCGTTACACCGGCGGCGTGACGGAGCAGCCTTACGGAACGCCGGAACCGAAGCTGTGGCATCCCTACAGGCAGAGCGTGCTCAAGGGCGACGTGCCGGTCATGGGGCAGGATATTTTCCTGAACCTCACGGCGAGTTCGCAGACGGAAGTGGAGTTTCGTCGCGTGCCGACCGCCAGCGGGGTGAGCGCCGCCGTGCCGGGAGCGTATGAGTTTTACGGCGAGAGCGAGCAGATCGGGATTCAGAACAATCTCGGATTCGCGGTGGAGCTCTTCAAGGGCGAGACGGCGTTCAAGCCGGTCGAATGGGCGATCAAGCTCGAGCCGGTTTACAACGTGAACTACCTGAACGCGCGCGAGACCGGCGTGGTGTCGCCCGACCCGCGTGGTTCCATCGGCGGCAACAACAACACGCCGCCGCCGAACAACGGTTCCGTGACGGACCCGACGGACATCGACGGGCTGTTGAACGGACAGGTCGGGCAGGCCGGCAGCTTTCGCGCGAAGCAGCACACGGAACGCACCCGGGACTTTCTCGCGTTGCAGCAGGCGTCCATCGAAATCCACCTCGCTGACCTGTCGGACAACTACGATTTCCTCGCCTTTCGCGGCGGGCTTCAGCCGTTCAACTCCGACTTTCGCGGGTTCATTTTCAACGACATCAATCTCGGTGCGCGTGTCTTCGGCAATGCGGTGAACAACCGTTTTCAATACAACGTGGCGGGCTTCGACATGCGCGAGAAGGACACGAACTCGGAGCTGAACACCTTCGACAATCGCGAGCAGGAAGTCGTGATCGCGAATCTCTATTGCCAGGATTTCCTGTGGAAGGGCTACACGGCGCAATGGAGCTTTCACGCGAACCTCGATCACGGCGGCACGCACTACGACGCGAACGGCGGCATCGTCCGGCCTGCGCCCATCGGGACGGTGCGCGCGCATTCCGTGAACGCGTATTACCTCGGCTGGGCAGGGGACGGCCACATCGGGCGCGTGAACGTTTCGCACGCGGTGTATCAGGTCGTGGGCACGGATTCGTTCAACGGCCTCGCCGGCCGCGAGACGGGCATCAACGCGCAGATGGCCGCGCTCGAAGTTTCCTATGATCGCGACTGGATGCGCTACAAGGCGTCGCTGTTCTACGCGTCCGGCGACTCCGATGCGGAGGATGGCAGCGCGAACGGCTTCGACACGATTGTTGATAACCCGAACTTCACCGGCGGTCCGTTCAGTTACTGGACGAGGCAGGGTTTTAACCTGGGCGGGACGCTCGTGAACTTGAAGCAGCGGAGCAGCCTGGTGTCGAATCTGCGCACGAGCAAGGCGCAGGGTCAGGCGAACTTCGTGAATCCCGGCGTGTTCATCGGCGGCCTGGGCATCGAGGCGGACCTGACGCCGAAGCTCCGTTCCTTTCTCAACGCGAATTACATCCGGCTCGTGGAGACCGATGCGATCAAGACCGCCTTGCTCACGACCAAAGTGAACAACGAAATGGGCTGGGATCTGAGCCTCGGCTTTCAATACCGTCCGCTGCTCACGGACAACATCATCGTGTCCGCCGGTTTCGGTGCGCTGATTCCGGGGCGCGGGTTCAAGGACATCTACAAGTCGGGCACCGAGCCGGTGGCGACGTTTGATCGGACGGATCGGCGCGGGAGCGTGGATGATTTCCTTTACAGCAGTCTCGTCGCAATCACACTCACCTACTAGCATGAACGCGAGATCGCGAATCAAACCCGGTGTTGCAGCGGAGCATCATGGTTGTTCGTTGTCGCGGAGCGACTGGATGACGGTAGCCGTGGACTTTAGTCCACGGATTGCCAAAGGAGGAAATCTCGTCGCGGAGCGACGGGTGAAAGTGTGGCGATGGTCTATCCTGCATCAAGCGTCGCTCTGCGACGCGTCTCCTCTTCTCTTCGACCGTGGGCTGAAGCCCACGGCTACCTTCACGGCCTCGCTCCGCGAGATGTTGCGAATTTCTCATCCGCTCCTGAATGGAGGACATGCCTTGGCCGCACTTCTCGCGTTCTTTGCGTTCGCCGTCACGTCGCAGGCTCAGGACAACCTTGGCAGCGGCCCGGAGATTTCGGTTTCCAAGACTCTTCCGCATGATGCCGCGCATCGGTTCCCTTCGCGCAATGTCATCGACCAAACTCTGGCGGAAGCGGCGCGCAAGAGCCGTGGCTGTCTCGAATGCCATGCCGGTGTCGAGCCGATGCACGCGTCGCCGAACGTCGTGCTGGGCTGCACGGATTGTCACGGCGGCAACGCCACTCCCGGCCTGACGCAACGGAACGCACATGTCCTCCCGCGCAATCCGATCTTCTGGGAAAGCTCGGCCAACCCGAGCGATTCCTCCGTGCTGCTCAATCATGAATCCGCCGAGTTCATCCGGTTCGTAAACCCCGGCGACCTGCGGGTGGCGGACGTGGCGTGCGGCACCTGTCACGGCGACATCGTGCGCAATGTCGGGCACAGCATGATGCGTCACGGCGCGCTGCTGTGGGGTGCGGCGCTCTACAACAACGGCGCGTATCCCGCGAAGAATTATCGCTTCGGCCAGGCCTACGGTCTCGATGGCGTGCCGCTGCGCTTGGAGAGTCCCGTCCCGGTCACGCCGGAGATGACGCGTGCTCACGGCGTCCTTCCTTTCATCGATCCGCTGCCGCGATTCGCCCTCGGTCAGCCGGGCAATCTGCTGCGCATCTTCGAGCGTGGTGGCGAGAAGCAGCTTCAGCTCGGCAACCCGAATCCGTTCGAGCCGCCCGGCAAGCCGCTGCGCCGCCTGTCCGAACGCGGTCTGGGCACGCTCAACCGGATTGACCCGGTGCTGCTCAATTTGCAGAAGACGCGGCTCCACGATCCGCTGCTGGATTTCATGGGGTCGAACAATCATCCGGGCGATTACCGGTCGAGCGGCTGCACGGCCTGCCATGTTGTTTACGCGAATGACCGTTCGCCGACACATTCGGGCTGGTACTCCAAGTATGGCCATCAGGGCTTGAGCTTCAGTGAGGACAAGGCAATCCGCAAAGACGAGCGCGGCCATCCGATCAAGCATCAGTTCACGCGCGCCATCCCGACCGCGCAGTGCATGAACTGCCACATGCACCAGGGCAATCTGTTCGTGAACCCTTATCTCGGCTACATCTGGTGGGATCAGGAGAGCGACGGCGAGTTCATGTATCCGAAGCAGCAGAAGAACCCGACGCCGGAAGAGATGGTCAAGGCGGTGGAGAAGAATCCCGAGGCGGCGGCGGCGCGCGGTCTGTGGGGCGACGCGGAGTTTCTGGAGAAGGTCGCCGAGCTGAATCCCAAGCTGAAGCAGACGCAGTTCGCGGATTATCATGGGCACGGCTGGGTCTTCCGCGCGGTGTTCAAAAAGGATCGCCAGGGCAGCCTGCTGGACCTGGACGACAACCACATCTCGCATGACGACCCGATGAAGTTCGCGAAGGCGATTCATCTCAAGGACGCGCACCTCGCGAAGGGCATGCAATGCGCGGACTGCCATTTCAAAGCGGACGTTCACGGCAACGGTTTGCTCTACGGCGAGCCTCGGGCGGCGACGACCATCGAGTGCATTGACTGTCACGGAACGGTGAACGCGCGGCCGACGCTGGTGACGACGGGCAATGGTGGGCGGATTGATCTGCGCGAGGGCAACACGCCGTACGGTCCGAGATTTTATTGGGAAGGAAAGAAGCTGTTCCAACGCTCGGTCATGACGCCGGACCTGCGCTGGGAAGTGCCGCAGACCATCGACACGATTGATCCGGAGTCGTCGCACTACAACGCGAAGTCGGCTTATGCGAAGACGCTGCGGCGGGACGGGAAGGCGTGGGGCGACGTGCCGGACAAGGATTGCGCCCGCGAGTTCGCGCACGACAACTCGAACGTCTCCTGCCAGATCTGCCACACGTCCTGGGCCACGAGCTGTTTCGGCTGTCACCTGCCGATGCGTGCGAATCAGCGCACGTCCTTGAACAAGTTCGAGGGCATGACCACGCGCAACTTCACCTCCTACAATCCGCAGGTCGTGCGCGATGATGTCTTTCAGCTTGGCGTGGACAGCACGGTGAAGAGCAACCGGCTGGCGGTGCTGCGATCCTCGTCCGCCGTGATCGTGGGTTCGCAGAATGGCAATCGCGAATGGGTGTATTCGCAGCAGCAGACGGTGAGCGCCGAGGGTTACAGCGGCCAGGCGTTCAACCCGCACTTTCCGCACACGACGAGCGGCAAAGGCACGACGAAGAACTGCACGGACTGCCATGTCGCGAAGGACAACGACAACAACGCGTGGATGACGCAGATGCTCGGGCTCGGCACAGGCACGGTGAATTTCTTCGGACGTTACGCCTACGTCGGCGCAGGCAAGGGCGGTCTCGAAGCGGTGGCATGGACGGAACAGGAAGAGCCGCAGGCGGCGCTGGGCAGTTACCTGCATCGGCTGGCTTACCCGGATAATTTCAAGAAGCACGTGGAAGGAAACAAGCGCGTGTTGCAGGAGGCGCATCATCATCATGCGAAGGAGATTCTCGATCTTACGCTGCGCGGCGAATATCTCTACACGGCGAACGGCGCGGATGGGTTCGAGGTCTTCGATGTGGCGAACATTGATCAGAAAGGCTTCTCGGAACGCATCGTGAGCGCGCCGGTTTCGCCGCTGGGCCAGCGGACTTACGTCCGCACTAAATACGCCACGAGCGTCACGCTTCCGAGCACGTTGGGAATCGATCCGCTGCGGCAGCGGCTGCCGGAGAATGAAGAGCAGCCCATCAGCCTCATCTACGCGTGGGTGTTCGTGACGGATCGCGAAGAGGGGCTGGTCATGGTCAGCGTCGGCACGCTGGTGGACGGCAACCCGGACAACAACTTTCTCGACAAGGAAACGGTCATCCGCTTCAACCCCGGCGGCAGGCTCACGGGCTCGATGCACAGCGTGATGGCGGGCACGAATCTCTTCGTGGTCGGGAAGAACGGACTGTTCGTGCTCGGCTTGAGCAACACGGAGCTGAAGCCGCCCACGCTGCTCGGCGAGTTGGTCGGTGGCTTGAAGAATCCCCGCGCCGTGAGCGTGCAGTTCCGTTACTGCTTCGTCACCGATGACGAGGGGTTCAAGGTCATCGACATCGCGGACCCGACGAAGCCGCGCCTGATTTCCGGGGCGACGATTCCTCTGCGGCACGCGCAGCGGTTCTATCTCGCGCGCACCTACGCTTACGTGGCGGACGGCGCGGAGGGTCTGGCGTTCATCGACATCACGAACCCGGAGAAGCCGAAGCTGGAGCAGCGCTTCACGGCGGACGGTGCGCTCAATGACGTGCGCGCGGTGCAGATAGGATCGGTCAACGCGTCGATGTTCGCGCTCGTCGCGGATGGGAAGAACGGGCTGCGCGTGCTGCAACTGATTTCACCGGAGAACGTGCCGGGCCACATGGGGTTCAGCCCGGTGCCCAATCCGAAATTGATCGCCACGTATGCGACTCACGATCCGGCGGTCGCGGTGTCGCGCGGACTGGATCGAGATCGCGTGGTCGATGAGAGCGGGAATCAAACCGTGGTCTTTGGACGGCGAGGTTCGCGTCCGTTCAACCTTGATGAGATGCGCCAGTTTTATCAACGCGCCGATGCGCGCTATGCCGTCGAAGATGTGGTGGTGCGCGACGGGAAACTCCAGACGAAGGCAGCGGTGGAGTTGAAACCGACGGCTCCGTTCAAGCCGGCGGCTGAGGAGCCGGCTGTTGTGCGTCCGCGAAACGAGCGAATCGTTCGGAGAGGACAATGAGCGTCGCGAAGACCATCATTCAGACTCGTTGCAGCCGACGTGAGGAGGCTTTGAAGGTTTCCATGTTGAAGTCTTGTTGCCTCGGCTGCTACGAGGTTTTGGAAACGGCGGTTCAACATGGGGTTCCTTTGTTGGCTGTGGTCCTTCTGCTGACGTGCGCCTGTCCACTGCGGGCGCAGGATGCCGTGACGTCGCTTGCCGGGCAGCCATTGATCAGCGGCGGCGCGAATGGTTTCGGAACGAACGCGCTGTTCAGTGATCCAGCGGCGATGGTCGCTGATACGGCTGGCAATCTGTTCGTGGCCGACAGCGGGAATCACGCGATTCGCAAAGTCAGTCCGATGGGAGTGGTCACCACGATTGCCGGTCAGCTAGGCGTGTCTGGGAGCGGCGGCGGAACGGGTGCGCAGGCGAAGTTCAACCGGCCCTGCGGCATCGCGCTGGATCGTGCGGGGAACCTGTTTGTCTCCGACACGGGCAATCACACGATTCGGAAGATCACTCCAGCGGGCAGTGTCAGCACGATTGCTGGGAGCATGGGGCAAAGTGATTTCGCGAATGGCAGCGGCACGACGGCTCGGTTCAGTTCGCCGCTCGGCCTTGCCGTGGCGGCCAATGGCACGCTCTACGTGGCGGACAGTGGCAATCATGTCATCCGCGCCATTTCGCCGAGTGGAGTGGTGAGCGCATTGGCTGGCAGCCCAGAGAATTGGGGAAGTGAGGATGGGACTGGAGGCGAGGCGCGGTTCAACGGCCCGGTCGGAGTCGCGCTGGATGAGTCGGGCGCTCTGCTGGTGAGCGACTCGAACAATCACACGATTCGCAAGGTCACGGCGAGCGGCGGCGTCACGACGTGGGCGGGAACGCCGGGCTTGGATGGCTGTGTGGATGGCCACGGACGCGCCGCGCGGTTCTGCATGCCGGCGGAGCTGGCCGTCGATGGTCACGGCAATGTCTTCGTGGCAGATTCCTTCAACCACGTCGTCCGAAAGATTTCGCGGGAACGTCGGGTGACCACCGTCACAGGCTTGCCTGGAGGCGTTGGGGCAGGGGATGGAGCGAATGGACAGGCGCGACTGTTCAATCCTTATGGGCTCGCGATCAGACCGGATGGTTCGCTGGCACTGGCGGATGCTTACAACCAACTGCTCCGCGTCGTGCTGGTTCCGGTGGGGGTGAGCATCGACGTTTCCAGCGACCGAACGAGTGTGGTGCTGGCTTGGGATTCAATCATCGGAACTGCCTACCAAGTCCAGAACCGAACCTCTCTGGATTCCGGAGCATGGGACAATGTGGGAACGCCAATCGCCGCCACGAGCCTGAATACGGCCAAGCTTCTCGGCGATAGCCCGTCGGACCAACGGATGTATCGCGTGCAGATACTTCCCTAGAGCCGCTGCAATCACGCACAATCCATGGAACAACTGATTCTGCATCTGCTCGGCGATTTTGTGACGCAGAGCGACTGGATGGCGACCAACAAGACCAGGCGCTCCTGGCCGGCTTTCTGCCACGCCGTGGTCTACAGCCTTCCGTTCCTGCTGATTGGTTCGTCGGCAGCGGTCAGCGTGATCTTCGTGACGCACTTCTTCATCGATCGGTTCCGGCTCATTCGCTACCTGATCTGGGCGAAGAACTGGCTGTCTCCGCAGCGGCATCCATGGTCGGAATGCTCCGTCACCGGCTTTCACCACAGCACCCCCGACTGGCTGGCGACCTGGCTGATGATCATCTCCGACGCCACCATCCACCTCATCTGCAATTACTCCGCCCTCCGTTGTTTGTGAGAATTTGCCGAAGTGGGTTTGAAAACGATCAAGCTGAAATTCCCGTTTGACGTCTTTATTGATGTCGCGTAAATACATTGTAACGACAATGAATACGCGTTGGACATACCCTGCATCACGTTATGGAGTTCGACTGGAACAATCCGCCCTTTAATCTGAGCAGTTCGATCTCGATCAAGGACATCGAAGAGTCGTTTGAAGATCCCTTTGCCGTTCGTCTGCTGCCCGATTCTCCCCGCTTCTCTGCGCAGGCCAGGTTTTTCAATCTGGGGGTGTCCGCCGGTGGAGCCGGGATTTTGACGGTGTATCGGACGAACGGGAAATCAGCCCGCGTGATTCATGCCCGGTCGTTCGAGTCAGAGGAGAAGTTTTTTTATCAGCGGAAGATGAACCAGACGCTCGGAGCCACCTGAACGCTGCGGAAATCAAATCGTATGAACGTGATTAACGGTTGGGACGACGTGCCGCTCTTCGACAGCGAGGAGGGCGAGGCCGCGTATTGGGCGGAGAACCGCCTCGACCTGCGCCTGATGGAATCCGCCGTGGCCGCCAGCTCCGAGCTGTCAGAATCCGTCACCATCACGCTGCGCATGGACCCGCGCATGTTGGCGCGCATCAAAAGGCTGGCGCGGTCCCGCTATCTCAATTACCAAAGCATGATGAAACAATGGCTGAGCGAACGCATGGAGAACGAGCTCCGCGAACGCGACGGCGGCTCCGTGCGACAAAGATTATGATGAGCAAACTTTCCCGGTTCTCGAACCTCCGTTTTGAAAGCGTCCATCAGCGCGGCGCTCGCAACGCCTTCAGCTTGATCGAGATGCTGGTGGTCATCGCCATCATCGGTCTCCTGGCGGCGATGGTCGTTGGCGGAGCCTCTCATTTCAGGGAAACCTCCGTGCGGGCCCGGGTGCAGACGGAGTTGAACCAAGTGGTGTCCGCGATTGAGTCCTACCACAAGAAGTATGGGTTCTATCCGCAGGATAATGCGAATAATCCCGCGTATAATCCGCTCTATTACGAACTGACCGCTAGTCCTTTGACTGACAATATCGATCTAGGGGAAATGAGAATCAAAGGGATCGTCAACACGGGCGACGATGCGAAGAACTTGTTTCCAAACATTGGTATTGAGGGCAAGAACTACAAATGGCTAGTTGATCCGAGCAAGTTGGCCACTACTACCACTAACACATTGATCCTGACCGCTGGCTATCGCGGCCCGGACGGCGATGTGAACCCCTGGCGCTATGTGTCCAAGAATCCCGAACACAACACCGAGACCTACGACCTATGGGCGGAAGTCCTCGTCGGAAACAAGAAAATCGTGATCGGTAACTGGAAAGACTGACCTTTATTGACTCATGCACACCGTTGTTAACCCCTCGAAGAGTTCGCGGCGCCGGCTGGATGTGGCGTGGACTGATGTCTCGTGGGACCTGTCGCTGCTCCGCCTGCGAAAGTCGTCCTTGATGTTCTGGAACATCGCTCGCTCGCCCGTCGGAACTCGCCTTGATGTTCTTCCTGCCGTCTCCTGTCGCCGGCTGAGCCACTTTGCTTTTCTTCCTATGATGAAACAATCCCTGAACCATTCCCGCCGCGCTCGCGGCTTTACGCTCATCGAGATGCTGGTGGTCATCGCCATCATCGCCATTCTCGCAGGCATCCTTCTCCCGGCCATTGGCAGAGTGAAAGCCCAGGCGAAGGTCAAGCTCGCCAAGGCGGAAATGAACATGATCGCCTCCGCCATCAAGGACTACGAGGCGGCGTATGATCGCTATTCGGCGTCAAAAAACGCAGAAGGGGCCGGCAATCCTGATTTCACGTTTGGAACTGGCACACCTCGGTTTGCGAGCTTGCCGCAAGTTCGTAACGGTGGGGCGTATGAGGCGGATAACTCCGAAGTCATCGAGATATTGTTGGACGTGGACCGCAACGGCGGGCCGAACCAAGACCACAAGCGTAATCCAAAGAAGACAACCTTCCTGAATGCCAAGCCCGCCATCGGCACGGGACCAGGAGTCAGCAGCGCGGATTGGGTTTTTCGCGATGCGTGGGGAAACCCATACATCATCACCATTGATTTGAATGATGATAACAAATGCGTCGATGCGCTTTACAGCAAGGTAAGCGACGGAGCTCCGGTGGGGCTTTCGAGGAAAACAGCAGCCGATCCGTGGGAACTGAATGCTCCGGTCATGGTCTGGTCGTTTGGTCCAGATGGTCAGGCTGATCCCAATGCCCCAGCCAATCAAGGCGTCAACAAGGACAACATTCTCGGCTGGTCCGCCCGCTAATCATGCTCCTCATCTCGGACACCCAACGCCGTCATGCGTCAGCCAGTGACCGAATGAAAATCGCGTTCACCAGCGGCAGACGTTTGCGCGCTCGCGGCTTCACGCTCATTGAGCTGATCGTTGTCCTCGTCATCATTGGGATGCTAGCCGCCATCTCCCTTCCTGCGCTCAAGAACGTGCGCCAGAGCAACACGCTCGTCGCGGCGGGCCGCCAGTTGGTGGATGATCTGGCGTTGGCTCGTGCCAAGGCCATCAGTGAGCGGACCATCGTCCACGTTCTCTTTGTTCCTCCTACCATTGGCACCATGCCTTTTAGCGGCAATGCCAAGGATGCCAAGCTCCACAAGCGCCTCATCAGCGGCCAGTTCACCAGCTACGCGCTCTATGCGGATCGAACCGTGGGCGATCAGCCCGGACGTGGCGTCAGCCGCTACCTCACCTCCTGGCGTTCCTTGCCGAACGGAGTTCTGATTGCGACGAACAAGTATGATCTCAACGGACCTTTCAATGGCCCGGATGAGTTTCAGCGTCCGTTCGAGTATCCAGCGGCCTTGTTTCCCTTTCCCACAGTTGACGGGTTGCCTAGAGAAATTCCGCAAATCGCCTTCAATGAAAAGGGGATGCTTGTGGATGCGTTGGGTCAGCCTCGCCTGCAAGGCGAGATCATTCCGCTGGCACGCGGCAGCATTCTCTATGTGCGGGACCAAACCACGGGCGAGGTCACGGACTTCGACGTGCGCGAATCGCCCCCTGGCAATGCTTCCGACTCGAACAGCTTTCACATTGTCCGCATCGACGGATTGACGGGACGTGCCCGCGTGGAAACCAAGGCCATTTACTGATGAACTGCCGCCTCAACATCGCGTCTGCCCGCCGCTCGGCCCGTGGTTTTACGATGGTCGAGATTGCCATCGCACTTGGCGTGATTGGGTTCGCGCTGGTGGCCATCATCGGCATTCTGCCGATGGGCCTCGAAGTCCAGCGCGACAACCGTTCTGAAACCATCATCAACCAGGACGCAACCCTGTGGCTCGAAGCCATCCGCAGCGGCGCGGTGGGGATGGATGAGCTTCCGAACTACGTGGAGAACATCTCGCTGATTGAGCGCAACCCGAACGACAACAGCATTGTGGGATCTAACCGTTGGACGCGGGTTGGAACTCCTCCTCCTCCTCCTAAGTTTACTACTGGTGCAGACGTCATTGGCCTGTTGACGTGGGCTGCAGGCGGACCAAACCGTGAAGTGCGGGCCCAAGTTGCCGCCTTCAGCGGTTCAGCCGCTGAAAAGGAGCTCGATCCCACGAAGCGTGAGATGTCTTTCTCTTACCTCATGCGCGTGGTGATTGATGCCCGCCGTGACCCTGATGGTGATGTGGATGACACCGCTTTGCCTTTCGACTCGGTAACCGGAATTAAGATGGAACCGATTCAACACTTCGGCTATCCGGACGCCACCTCATTATCAGAGATTCGCCTGACGTTCTCCTATCCGTTCATCGGCGAGAACAAGACGCCGCCACGTTCTCAGAACTATCGCGCGTCCGTCGCCCGGCACCTGATCAATGAACCGGTTGGCTCAGAATATTTCTACTTCCGGCCTTGATGAAACCACGCCACGCCATCCTTTTGCCGACGCGCTCTGACTCCGGGCGACGCGCCTTCTCGCTCATTGAAATCATGGTGTCGGTTTCGTTGCTCGCCTTCATCATTGTTGGATTGCTCGCCATGCTCTTTCAAGTGCAGCGCGCCTTCCGGGCCGGCACCGCACAGGCGGACATCATGGAAGGCGGGCGGGCAACAATGGCTCTGCTCGTCCGGGATTTGCAGGAGATGACAGCCTGCCGTTTCATCAGCATGTCAAATTGCGTAATCAAGCCTTCGACGAAGGTTAACGGAGCGTCACTGGATGTCACTGTGAACCCAACGTATCAAGACATCGCCACCGGCTCGCAGAGGACGAATTGGTTTCAAGACATCAGCTTCATGTCCCGTGTTAATGACAAGTGGCAGGCAACAGCCTATCGGGTCGTGTATGGCGAAAACGGTGTTGGGACGCTCTACCGGTTGATGGAAGAGACCAACCGCATGACCTTGTTTGGAGGAAACTCCAATGTCGTTTGGGACCTGAATTATTTGTCTTCAGCACCCTATGGATCGGTCGTGCCTGTCTATGGCTCGGTTTCCAATTATTACCATCGCTTGCTGGATGGCGTTGTTTCCTTTGATGTTCGGACGTTTGATACCAACGGAATGACCTTTCCCGACATCGATCCGACCGTTGCTCCATCGAACCCCAACATCCGTTGGAGTCCCAATATCCGAGTGGACAATGCGGGCGGCTTCTTCGCGTTCTCCAACGATGAATTGCCCGCATACGTGGATATTGAGCTGGCCGTTTTGGAACCAAGCACGCTCGTCAAGTTTCGTGCTCAAGAAGACATTGGCAGGCAGCAGGCGTTGGATTACCTCCAGCGTCAGGTCGGTAGAACGCATGTCTTCCGCCAGCGTGTTGCCATCCGGCCCTCCGCCACCCAAGTGAGTTCCCTGTATTGAACTGAGTTGAAGATGAATCTCCTCCCCGAACGCCTGTTTACAGTTACCCGTTCCCCGGAATGCCGGACATCGTCGCACCAACGCGGTGTCGCGCTGGTCATCACGCTCATCCTGCTGGCTGTCATCACCACGCTGGCCATTGCATTCCTCGGCATCACCCATCGCGAGACCGGCGCAGTGGATTCCATGGCGCGCACGACGGATGCCGAGATGGCCGCTGATAGTGCGCTCGAACGCTCCAAGGCGGAGATTGCCGCAGTTTATCCTCTGTATAATCAGCCCCAGTTTGTGGCTACGAACGGGCCAAGCATCATGGGGCCGGAGATGATGGTGTCGATTTGCTGCCAGAATTATGATGCGAGGCCAGCGGAGCGCAGGACAATCCCGTACGAGCGACTGGACCCTGATCAACGCATCACCAACCGCTATGACTCGGCTCCGTCTGTGTTTGTGCAGACGAATCGCGGGGCAGTAGTTCCTGGCCAGCGTGTGCTGGATGATCGCTTCTTCGTTGACTTGAATCGTAATGAAATCTTTGAAGAGTCAGGATTCGTTACGAACACCACCGACTTTGCTGCGGCGGGTCTAGCCCGATTTCAGACCGAGTTCGATGCCGCCGGCAATCCTGTCGTTAACTGGAGAATCGGCGATCCTCAATGGATTGGCCTGCTCCAGAATCCGCGCCGTGTCCACGGCCCCGGCAATCGTTTCATTGGCCGCTATGCGTTCATGGTCTTGCCCGCCGGTCGGTCGCTGGATCTGAATTGGATTCACAATCAAGCCATCGACTCGAACTCTGACGGCCAGCCGGAAACTTTCTTTCGCAATCAAGGTGTCGGTGGATGGGAAATGAACATGGCGGGGTTTCTTGCCGACCTGAATGCGAATTATTGGGGAGACTACAGGTTTGATCCATATGCCCTGCCTTCAGGCATCGATCCAGGTTCCGCAGCTTTCAATGGTGCCCGGGAGTTTTTTCGCTATCGACATTCGACTTTGTTGGACCCGTTGACTTCGCTCCAACCTGATTCGTGGCAGCGCTCGACGAACGGCCTGATTGACCTTTATGGAGATGGCCCTTTGTCGTTTGGGGAATTGAATTCTCCGTTTTCCATCGACGACCCATACCAGCCATGGCCAGGGGCTGATAGTCGCCGTCGTTTCTTCAGCGTCCATGACTTGTTCGATGGAGCGAAACTGCCGCAAGCAAACGGTTTCACAAATCGAATTATCTCGGCGGGCGCCAAAGGCAACTCCTACGATCGATACACGTTCTACCGGATGCTTTCACAGATCGGGATGGATTCGATTCCGGAAGAGGACGAAGGAAAGATCCATTTGAACTACGTCAACATCGCGTCGTGGGATAATCCGAACAAAAACAAACGACTGCTTCCGACGGATTACATCGCTTGGACCAACGAAACAGATACGGTGAACATCCCGCGTCTGGGCGGATTTTCCATGGGACGAATGCTGCCTGAGCTTTTTTTTCTAAGCGTGGTGACGAACATTTTGGCGCGCGAATATCCAAACGAAGGTTTCGTGACCGGTGATCCTGCTTTCCCTCTCAGCATCCCGGTTTTTAAGAACGGAACTACGCTTCTGCTTAGCAATAACATTGTGCTTGGCCCGCTCTATTCGGCACGTATTCACCAGATTCTCCAACAGGCTGCCAATATCCTTGATGCGATGAGTGGGTCAAAAACGGGCGAAAAGTTTCCGTTCTATCCGACAGTCTTTCGTCCACGGTGCAAATACGAGAACGGGGTGGTCTATATCAAGGACTTCAGACGAGTGGAGGTGGATGTCCCGTTTGAAAAACCAGACACAATATGGAAACGCCCTTGGCGAGCATTACCGGTTGATGCGGCACAAGTAGATTACGATGACAATGTGTATGGAGTTCCCTTCATTATTGGTGCTCGCAACGGGTTTCCAAATTTTAACGAGGTAGCTTACCAAACGGTGGCAATGGCAACGCGCAGGCTCATGTTTAGAAAAGAGCCGGCTGCAACGAGCTTTTCCAAGGTAGAGCAAAACATGCATTTGGAGATTAAGAACCAGTTTGGAATCGAGGTGTGGAACTCTTCTACCAACGACTATCCTCAAATCGGTGACAACCGACGAGTGGGACTTTTCTTCGCGAACCGGATTAACACTGTCATCACAAACAACGGGGTTTTGATTGGATCTGCCGCGATTCGCCAACCGACTGAGACGTATGCCACCAATGGAGCCTTATTTGCAGGGTTTACTCCCACGAAAAGGCTTTTGAGCGGAAAATTCTCTGTTCCGCCTATCCATGATCAACTGGTGCTCACTTGGACAAATAGCATATCTCCTCCGGAGCCGGGTGGATTTACCAATCGGTGGACAGTCACCGTTACGAACAACATTCGATTTTTCATGGTCGAAACGAATGCAAGCGGGCAGGAGGTAATTATCGACGCTGTTTCTTTGGGTGGATTGCGCGCTCATTTCGATCTCGGAGCCGAATGGACTCGTAATCTGCGCATCCAAAATCAGTATGGGTTGCCGCCTGAAACGGCCAAGGCGACGGTTGCTGGTCTTTGGAATGGTCGAAGGACGACGAATGGCTACAGCGAGGGCATCAATAATCAGATCCGTGCTTCTTCAGAAGTAAACGAGACAGGGCGATCAGATTGGATGGACTACTCAGCGGACGCTTCAAAGCAGACAGAAGTTAATTCATTCAAAACATTTTATGATTCTCCCAACCTGACTCCCCTGGCGATAGAGCGAGATGCGCCATTCACACCGTATCGGTTGATGGTTTACAGCAATTACTGGCGGGCGAATGATCCTCTTGTTCATTACACTGCCGACGATCTCCCTTGGACGGCAGCATCAAACACCGTCAAGAGGTCGTTATTCAAGGGCTTGGATATCGGAAGCAGAAATCCACTTAGTATTCCTTGGGGCGGCCAAGGGTACCTTAGCCAATCGCAGGACGACTTCGACCCATTGATCCGTGATTCCTCCATTAGTGGTTCCGACTACTGGCAGTTTCCTGAAGGTCCATTTGCAAACCTTGGCTGGCTGGGCCGGGTTCATCGGGGTACTCCCTGGCAAACCATCTATTTCAAAAGTGACGCTGTTGGTGACAACAAGTGGAGGAGTTACAGCGGATCGGGCCGTTCCATTCCCAATGCAAGCTCGATTCATCCGACAAATGATTGGCGGTTGTTGGATTACTTCACGGCTTCGATTCATCCCAACGCGACCTACGGACGATTGTCCATCAACCAAGCTGGCCTTGCCGCCTGGTCCGCTGCCTTGGCGGGTGTGGTCACAACGACTGTCACAAATGATCCAAACCCTGCTATTCATCAAACGCCGTTTCATTCGACGAACGTGGTGATACAACCAGCGGCGTTGAAGGCTCCCAACTTTCCATCTGAGGTGGAAGTCATGCTCAATGGAATTAACAAAAAACGAAATGCGCGCCCGAATCACCAGTTTACCAAGCTCAGCGATATTCTGTCGGTGCCAGAATTGAGTTCAGTTTCTCCGTTGCTGGCGAATCCATTGGCTTCCGGCCAAGGTTTCGATCCGGTCGTGCCGCCGATGGTGCAAACACAGATCTACGATTCAGACTACGAACGCATTCCTGAACAAATCCTTGGGTTGCTCAAAGTCGGTGAGCCTCGGTTTGTCATCTACGGCTGGGGACAGTCGCTCAAGCCGGCGCGGCTAGGCGTTCAGTACAATGGAGCAGACAAAATCGATCTCACCCAGCCGTTGAGCGGGCCGTCCATCAATCCGGGCACCAAGGTCGTGAACAACTATCAGGTGACGGGCGAGGTGGCGACGAAGTCCGTGATCCGGGTGGTGTTCCCAGAACGACTGCCCACCGGCCAGACGGACTACCGTCGTCCCCGGATGGTGGTGGAGAGTTTTAACATCATTCCCGTGGAGTAGGGCAGGGCAGGGCGAGAGTTGTCAGCGAGTGTGCATGGAGCGATTTCAATGGGGAAATGGACGAGGGGTTGGTGCCTCGGCAACCGGCGGATCGGTTGCTAAAAACCGTGTCGTAATCGAGTCTTTTTGTGGTTTAATACGTTATGCAATTTAGAACGCGAACCTGGTTTGTGATCAGCCTGTTGTTCTTCCTGGCTGCTTTCATTTTCTGGCAACTGGGCGAGCGCAAGGTTGCCCGGGACAAGGCAGCGCGGCAGGCGGCAGCAGCGTCCACGAACGGCGCGGCCAGTCCTGGTCCGGCTGTGAATGGAACTCCCGGCGTTCCCGCCACTGCGCCAGTGAAGAGCAATTCCACCGCGCGCGTTTCCAAGCCGCAATTTCCCTATCGCCTGACTAACACCACGATGTCGGTGGATCAGCTCAGCCGTTCCGCCACGGGTTTGATTCTTCGCAATGCACTGATCGATTCCAGTGCGCCGCTGGCGTTCGACATCCCGGCGCATTTGCGGACGGAGGGTGAACCCGGCAGCTATGTGGTGCAGTCGCGCGGTCCGGTGACGGATGCCTTTCGCGCCGCGCTCCAGCAGGCGGGTGCGGAGATTGTCGCCTACGTGCCGAACAATGCGTATCTGGTTCGCGCGAGTGAAGGGGTGGCGCGTCAGCTCGGCGCGCTGCTGCAGGCTCAGGCGGTGCTGCCGTGGGAGCCGTATTACAAGATTGACCCGGCGTTGCTGGAGTCGGCGGTGAAGCAGTCGGCCTTGCCCTCAAACACGCGGCTGAACCTGCTGCTGTTTCCCGGCGAGCGCGATGCGGTGATGCAGGCGCTTTCCCAGATGGAGGCGGTCGTGCTCGGAGAGGAACGTTCCCCGTTCGGCTGGCAACTGATGGTGCGTCTGCCGGAGGATGCGCTGGTGTCACTCGCGCGTCTGCCCGGCGTCCAGGTGATTGAGAAGCTTCTGCCGCGCCGCATCGCGAATGATCTTTCACGCGAACGGGTGCGGGTGTCCACAAACACCACTGTGGCGGAGAATTATCGCGGCCTGAAGGGCGCGGGCGTGAAGGTGAACGTGAATGACACGGGCGTGGACCGCACTCATCTCGATCTCGCGGGCCGTGTGACGGGCGACTTTCCGCTGACCTTGGTGGATGTGGACGGCCACGGAACGCATGTCGCGGGCACGATTGCCAGCACGGGAGGAAATGGACCGAAGATACCGCCAAAAAATGTTCCTGGTTCGGTGACGAACGCGAACTTCCGGGGCATGGCTCCGGGAGTGGAGATTTTTGCGCTGCCGATCAACCGCACGTTTGGACCTGATGTTTCGGACGCGTATTTGCAGGAGAATGCTGCGGAGGCGGGCGCGTTCATTTCAAACAACAGTTGGGGCTACTACGGCTCGGGCACCTACACGCTGGCGGCGGCGAGCTGGGATGCGGCGGTGCGTGACGCGTTGCCCGGAGTGACGGGTTCGCAGCCGATGGTCGCGGTCTTTTCGTCGGGCAATCGCGGCGCGGGCGGCATTGATGCGCCGGGCACGGCCAAGAACGTCATCACTGTGGGCGCCATTGAGAACATGCGAGTGCTCACGAACGAGACATGGATTGGCACGGCTCCGAACCAGACTACGAACCAGCCGTGGCTGGGGATGACGGATACGAACAACGAGGTCGCGTCGTTCTCCAGTCTGGGCAATGTCGGCCTGGGTGAGGAAGGGGACAACGGACGCTTCAAGCCGGACGTGGTCGCGCCGGGCACGTTTGTGGTTTCGACGCGTTCCAGTCTGTGGGTCCAGCCGACCAACAGTGTGGAGGTGATTGGGGATCAGATTGCGTTCGATCGCATCCGCGCGGGCCGCACCAATGCTTACTCGACGTTCGTGCCGGAGAATGGCGTGCGCCTTGAGGTCGAATGCGTGGCCAATGCGGATTCGCCTGTCGGTGGACTGCCGCCGTTGCCGATTCAGATTCGCGCGGGCTCGACTCCCACTGCGGCGGATTTTGTGGAGACGAACAGGGCGTCCGTTTCGACGACGGCTTCGGTGCCGAATTCCTGGTATTTCTCCGTTGCGAACACCAATGCGGCGGATGTTTTCCTGCACATCCGGTATTTCGTGTCGGTCACGAACGACGTGGGGAATGAATCTGCGGTTCTCAAAAGCTTGAACGACGAGCTTGCTCCGCATTATCGATACGAGAGTGGCACCAGCATGGCGGCTCCGGTGGTCACGGGCGTCATTGCGTTGATGCAGGAATACTTCTCGAAGACGCTGAGCTGGACGAACAGCCCGGCCTTGATGAAGGCGCTGCTGATCAACGGCGCGCGCTCCGTGAACAGCGCCTACGACTTCAACACCGCCAGCGGCGTGAACGGGCAGGGCTGGGGACTGGTCGGTCTCACGAACAGCCTCCCTGTATCGCCCACCGGCGGCGGATCAAATGGCATCTTCACCAGTTCGACCATGGTGCTTTATGATCAAGATCCCGGACGGGCGCTGGCCAGCGGCCAGAGCTTCACCCGGACGGTCACGGTGACGGCGCGCACCCAGCCGTTGCGCATAACGCTGGTGTGGACGGATCCTCCGGGCAATCCGGCGGTCGGCATCAAGCTGGTGAACAACCTCGATCTGGTGGTGACGAATCTGGACACGGGCGAGGTCTTCATCGGGAACGGCATTGGTGGCGGCAGCATCTTCAATGATCCGGTGGATACCAACAGCGTTGCCTTCGACATGGTGAACAACGTCGAGAATGTTTATCTGCAAGGCTCGTTCAACCAGCGTCTCGGCGGCAGTTACTCGGTGACCGTCCTGGCGCGCGCGGTGAACATCAACGCAGTGACGGCGCATCCGGATGGCGTGGTGCAGGATTACGCGCTCGTCATCTCCAGCGGCAACCCTCGCTCGAACGCTGCCATCACGGTAGGCGATGCTGCGACTCCGACCGTGGATCTGGCGCCGAGCGTCCAGTCCGTGACAAACGGAATTCGGCTGCTGAACCAGCGGGTGGGTGCGAATGCGCCATATCTTGTTTCGACCAACGGCATCACGAACCAGTGGAAATTCTTCGTGGTGACGAACGTGGTTCCAGATGGAGAACTGGTGGGTGCTGGCACTCCCGGCAATTACATCGCCTTCCGCACGTTCCTGCCGCCGAACCTCGGACTGGCGCGCATCGCGGAGGCGGACATCGATTTGTACGTCTCGGACAATGCAAACATCACCAATCTCAACGAGTCCGTCATCTCTGCCGCCTGGCGCGGTGTCGGGCGTGGTGGCAGTGAATCCATCGTGCTCTCCAATGTCGTGGGAACCTCCCATTTCTACGTGGGCGTGAAGTCGGAGGATCAGCAGGCGGCGAACTTTGGGTTCTTCGCCATCTCCAGCAGTTCGGCGTTTAGCACCACAGATACGAACGGGAATGTTTACATGCGTGGTTATCCGGTGAACGTGGAGATTCCAGATGGCGCGCCGGACGCGCCGCAGGCGGGTTTTATCTTCACGTTCAACACCGAGCCCATCGTGGTGCAGAACGTCGTGGTCACAAATACTCTGACGCACGAGAACGGCGGCGATCTGTTCGGCGTGCTGGAGCACAACGGCAAGACTTCCGTCCTCAACGCGAACCGGTCCTTCGGCGGCACCGCGCAGTTCATCTACGACGACAGCGATTCGGGGGAAATTGCAGATGCCACATTGACGGATCGCCCTGGAACGCTGCGCAACTTCGTGGGCGAAGAGGGCGTGGGAAGCTGGCAGTTGACGATGGTGGACAGCGCGCCGTTCTACACCGGCCAGGTGAACCGCCTGGAAATTCGGCTGGAGCCGCGCTCCGAGGATTTGACCAATGGCGTGGGCGTGCTGGTGACCATCCGGCCTGGCCGCTGGCTGCGCAGCGTGGAGGATGTGCCGGCGGATGCGACGAATCTCCTGGTCTGCGTGTCGCCGGACGAAGGGCCGGTCGAGGTTTACATCGCGCGCGGCTACGAGCCTGATCGGAACGATTACGACACCTTCGCCACGATTGCGCCGCCCGGAGACTGCCTGTCGCTGGGGCGTCGCGATGTGCCGCCGCTGTCTCAGGGCCGCTATTTCATCGGCGTGTTCAATGCGAACGGATTTCCGGTCAACGCGCGCATCAGTGCTTATCCGCAGCGGGACCTCACGGCGCGGACGACGGTGGGCTTTCGATCCTATGCCGGCGCGGAGATTTTGGACGATGCCATGACGAACTCGATCATGCGGGTCGGCCGCTCAGGACTGATCGCGGACATCGATGTGGGGGTACGCATCACGCATCCGCGCGTCTCGGATCTGGTGCTGCATCTGGTCAGCCCTTCTGGCACGAGAGTCTTGCTGGCCGAGAACCGAGGCGGGGCGGACGGGGCGGATTATGGAACAGGAGGGCTGCAGACGAATGACGTGGGGGTTTCTTCCTCGGGTGGAGCGGCGGCGAGCACTTTTACCATTGGGCCGGTAGATACGGAGGGAACGCTGGAAATCACTTACCAGCACTATCAAGTTCCCGATCGGATCACGGTGTATTACGAGAACAGCCTGATCTTTGATTCCGGATTGGTTTCGTTTGGCGGCACGTTCTCCGTGAGCTATGGGCCTGGGAGTGCGACAAATCTGGTCGTCATCGTGAATGAGGGCGGCAACCAAAATCAGAGCACGCTGTGGGATTACAGCGCGCGACTGGTGAGCGGGTACGTCTTTGCGAATTTCACGGACAACACGAATCGCGCGCCGGTGCCGATCAAGTTCGCGATTTCTGCGTTCACGAATTTCAACTACTACGCGACGAACTTTGTCACCAACAGCACGCTGATGTCAGATGGATTCGAGGACCGGCGGAATACGCCACTCCCTCTTACGGGTCCAACCATTGTCAGTGGCTGGGGTGTTACAGCGGGCGGCGAAGTAACGCTTCGAGGCAGTGAGGCAACAAATGCCCCGTGGTTAACAGCCCCGTATGAAGGCATGCGGTTTATTGATCTCAACGGATCCATGCCCGGCGAAGTCAGCACGAACCTCACGACCGTGCCTGGGACTGAGTACCAAGTCAGCTTCGCCTATGCAAGGAGCGCCTCCGCCGGGGCTGCAACAGACGCAGATGTTTATGTATTTGCGCTTCCAGGAATGCCGAACCCGAGTCAACTGGCTCACCAGCCATTAAACGTGGCAAGCCTGACTAATGGAATCTGGCGGACGGGCTCGTTTCGTTTCACGGCAACGACCACTAGTTCCTCCCTAAATTTACGTTCGCCATCTCCTGGTTTTAATTCAGCGGGAGTTTTCTTCGATTCGGTGAAGATAGAACAGGTATCACAGAGGGTCGAAGCGGGCATCTACTACCAGCCGGAAGAGCCCATGACCGTTCAGCCGTTCGGGCGTTTGCTGGGTGAGAATGCGTTCGGCGACTGGCGATTGGAGATTTGGGACAATCGTGTGGGCGGCTCGCTCACCAACGGCAGCCTGCTGGCGTGGAAGATGAACATCACGTTCGTGAACACGAACCCGCCGACCGTCACGCTGACCAATGGAGTGGAGTTCTGCTCGACCTTGCGCAGCAATGAGACGGCGTATTTCCTCGTCAATGTGCCGTTTGGGGTCAGTGCGGCGACGAACATCGTGAGCGGTTCACGCGGGTTAAGTCTCATCTACAACGCCGTGGGCCTGCCCAACGGCCAGGAACCGCCGGATACCTTCTTCCTCTCCGATGTGACGGGTGGAACTGCCATTCTCGACGGTGGCGGGTGGAACAGCTTCGATGGGAACAACACGCTGCTGGCCGGTGCGCTCATTCCTCAGTTGCGTCCCGGACACCGTTACTATCTTGCGGTCCGCAATGAGTTCCCGGACACGAACGCCTTCTGCCTGAAGGCAGAGTTCGATAAAATCGATCCGAATCTTGCGCCAGTCATTCATTTGGGTTCCAACGATGTGTGCCGCACGAATGGTCCGAGTGGCTTCGCGGTGGACTATTTCTCGTTCGATGTCAGCAGCAACGCCATCGGCATCGATTTCAGGATCACCAATATCGTCGGGGGCGATGTAAGCTTCTACGTGAAGCGCGGCTTCCCGTTGCCGAGGTCCACCTCCTACTTCGCTGCCAGTGAGAGGTCGGGCGGCCTTGCGGGTGAATTCATCCAGATCGCGGACTTCTCCGGCACCCTGCTGCCGGGACGCTGGTTCATGGCGGTGGCTTCCAGCTCGAACGCCCCGAGCTACCAGATTTGTGCGCGAGAGATCCCTGGACCCGTGACGCCACTGACGGTGAACTTCACCAACCAGAACATCCTGATCAGCACCGGAGCGGTTCATTACTACAAGGTGGTGATTTCCTCGAACGCGTTTCAGGCGGACTTCCGAACCATCGCAGGCAACAGCAACATCGATCTCTACATCTCCACGAACACCCTGCGACCGCTTCTCGCCTCGCCGACGAATGCGATGTTCGCCTCGACGAACCCGGCACCGCTGGGCAATGAGCTGGTGCAACTGTCGGTTTACACGACCAATGCGTTCCTCACTCCGGGCATCTGGTATCTCGCGGTGGTGAACAAGGCCACTGTGCCGGTGAACTATTCGGTCGTCGTCAACGAGTTCACCACGAACTTGAACTACATTCGCCTGACCAACGGTGTGCCTTATCTGGATCGGGTGAGCCCGGCGGATCTGGTTGGATTCTATCGCTTTGATGTCCTGCCGAATGCCTTGCAGGTTGTGTTTGAAACCTTCGGCACCAACGGAGGAGCAGCCAGTGGCGATGTGGACATTTATATCCGCCGTGGATTTCCCTTGCCGCCACCGGGCACGAATCAGTTCCAGTTCGCGGGAACCAACACGCCTTCTGGCAATGAATGGGTGCCGCTGACGCTGGGCAACACCAATGCCCTGCCGTTGCCGGGTTCCTACTGGATTGCCGTTCTCGCCAAGAATCCAGTGGCCACTGTGGACTTCAAGGTTCGCGCCACGCAAATCCTCCGCAGTGAAGTCACCCGCGTCTTCGACGATTTGACGGTCTGTGATGCCGTATCGGCCATTGACACGAACGCGCTGCATTCCGGCGTGCGCTTCTACCGGTTCGACGTCGGATCGAATGTGGTTCAGGCGTCGTTTGAAACATTCAACGCCAGTGGCAATGTGAACCTCTACCTGCAATACGGTCTGCCCATCACCAACTATTCGCTGCTCGTGCCACCGTCATCCGGCTTCAGCTTCACCAACAGCGAGAAGCCGGGGATCATCGACGAGTCCATCTGCCTGCTGACGAACTCCGCTCCAGTGAAGCTACGGCCAGGAACGTGGTATCTCTCGGTGGTGAACCGCGAGTTGACGAATGATGTATCGTACTGCCTTCGTGCGTCTGCCATCGAGATGTTGCCGCTTGCGGACGGCATCGCGGAATGCCGTTCCTTGGAACCGGCAGATGGTTCGGCCAGCCGGGGCATCGACTATTATTCCTTCGATGTGTCCGTCGGCTCCGTGCAGGCAATTTTCGAGACGTTCAATGCGTCTGGCAATGTGGACCTTTACCTGACCAAGGCGTTTCCGCTGACCAATTGTGCGGGCCTCGATGGCTCGCTGACAAACTTCAACCTCGCCAGCACTACTCTTGTTTCCGGCGCGGAGACCATCTGCTTGTCCACCAATTCGCCGGTGGTTCTTGCCAACGGCACCTGGTATCTCGCGGTCGTGAACCGGGAGCCGGCTCAGTTCGCCAGCTATTGCTTACGCGCCTCGACCCTGAACGCGGCAGATTTTACGGTCGTCACCAATGGACTTTCCAACTGTCGGATCGTGGGGCCTGGCAGCGGTGCTCCCAGCTCAGGCATTGATTACTTCGTCGTCACCATTGCCAACAGCTCCGTGCTGGCGTCGTTCCAGACCTTCAATGCCGATGGGGATGTGGACCTCTATCTGGCCCGTGATTTCTGCTTCCCAAACTTTGCGACGTTCAACTCCACGTTGACCAACTATCCCTACGCCAGCACGGCCTTTGGCACCGCGCCGGAATGCATCACCATCGGCACTAATACCGTTCCGGTGGTTCTTACCAACGGCGAATGGTATGTGGCGGTCGTCAATCGCGGAGCTTCCAACGTCAACTACTGCTTCCTCGCCACCGAATTCGATGCCGATCCCTCCGTTCCGTTGAGCAACAATGTCGCGCGGTGCGAATCGGTCTCGCCGACCAACAGCGTCGGGGCCATCGGAGTGAAATACTATTCGTTCGACGTCGGCACCAACGTGCTGCAGGCGACCTTTGAAGTTTACAACGCCAGCGGCAACGTGGACCTCTACGTGCAGAACGGGTTCTGTTTCCAGAATCGCGACACCTTCACCCTGTCGAGCCTCAACGCCGTCCATGCGAGCACCAACTCCGGCACCAACGTCGAAAGCATCTGCCTGCACGACGCCTCTGTGCCGGTGGGATTGCAGCCCGGGCTCTGGAATCTCGCGGTCGTGAATCGTGAGACCAACGATGTCAATTTCTGCGTCCGGGTGCGTGAGCTTACGGACACCAGCATCGTGCTCCTGGCCAATCGTGTGGACCATATGTCCGCAGCGTTGATTCCTGGAGGAATCGAATACTTCCGTTACCACGTTTCACCAGATGCTCTTCAAGTGAACTTCCAAATCCTGCAGCCAGGCGGTGATCTGGATCTGTTCCTTGATCCTGGATTCTGCCCGGAGAACTTCGCGAACCCGAGCTATTCCAGCTCGAATGCTGGAGCCGCAAGCGAATGGATTTCCGTGGCGCCCGATTCTTCGCCGGTTCCGCTCACGTCTGGCCAATGGCTGATTGCCGTGACCAATCGCGAGCTGTTCTCCGTCGGCTACACCATCCGGGTGACCGAGCTTTTCGCCGCCGATGTGATTCCGCTGACCAATGCCGTCGGCTATGACGCCTTGGTTCCTGGTCTCGGTTCTCTGACTGGGCTGCCTGCCGGCTACTACGTTTACAACGTTTCCGGCAGTGCGGTCCGCGCGCAGTTTGAAATCCTTTCCCCGAGTGGGAACGTGAATCTGCACGCACGCAAAGGATTGCCGCTGCCCGGTGTCGTCGGCACCAGCACCTCTCTGCACAGCACGAACAGCGGCACGAGCCCGGAATTGATTGTCATCTCCGGCAGTTCGACCCCATTGGCTCTTTCGCCCGGCGACTGGTATCTGGCGGTTCTCAGCACGACGACGAACGATGTGACCTGCACGGTCATCGCCACTGAATACGCGGTGCCGGGCACGAACGTCGCCGTGACCGGCGTTGGCATCATCAGCAACATGTTCTGCCTCACATGGACAGACGTGTTGCCTGGCGTGAACTACATGGTGCAAGGCAAGGCGAATCTCAGTTCACCGGTCTGGGTGCCAGTTTCACCCACCATCCGCGCGACGGGCACCTCCATCTCCTGGTGCATGCCTTTGCCCAGTGCCTACAGTTTCTTCCGTCTGGCGGAGGGGTTGTCGCCTCTGTCGTCGGGCAGCCCGGGGGTCTTTACGGTCATGAGCTTCACTCCGGGTAATCTGCAATTGCAATGGAACGCGCCGTCAGGGCTGCGGTTTGTCGCGGAATATACCGAGTCGTTGTTCCCGCCGGTGTGGCAGCCGTATCCTGATTACATCACGTCCACGAACACGGTTTATACCTTCATTGATGACGGTTCCAGGACCGCTCCGCTGGGCCCCACCCGTTATTATCGGTTCTTCCAAGTCCCTTGATCCCGCGTCCCGCGCAAAACAAAATGCATCATGCACCGAGTCGAAGAACGACAGTCAGCCTCTTGCCAGAAATGTGCTGATAGAGCAGCGTGGTGGCATTCGTTGTATGTAACGAAAGTTCAGGAGAGTTTTTATGAGTATTAAGCATGTATCCTTGATGGTCTGCGGTTTGTCTTTGATTTGCGGAAGCGGCTCGCTGGCCGCTACGGGGGAATCAGCTCCCATCACTGTTTCTGCGCCGGATTTCATCATCCCCCTCGGAGGAAAAAGCGGAACTTTGGACATCTATTTCGATGGCCGTCCGGCCGAGACAAGCGGCTTTAATGTGCTGGGCCACCAACGAGTGTTGCTCCGTGCAAACAGCGTGTCTTCCGGGATGGTTACCTTGAATCTTCATCTTCCAGGGTTCCTTTTGGAAGATTTGAACTCCACGGTTGAGAGGGCCAATCTCCAGTTTACGGTCAAGGAGTTGGACATGTTGCCGCATGTTTTTGCGCCGGGCGTTACATTACGTGAAACTGGTGCGCTGACGGCGGTCAATGGCGTGGCTCTAGTCAACCCTCTTGATTTTGCCAGTTTCCTGCCCTCGGGCACACGGAAGACGGATGGGCAGGAAATCACTTTGAACCCGATGTTCCTCTCACAGTTCTTGGTGCCGGGTGTAAATTTCGCTGAACCTTTTGTCCTGTCATTCACCTTCACCGCCACGGCGACCAGCCGCGGTTTGCGTGCCTATGAACTCTACAACGGCCCCGAAAGCATCGCCTCCATTGTCCGTTTGGAAGTGGTGCCAGGACAGGTTCCAGAGCCAACGACTCTTGTGTTGGCGGGTCTTGGAGCGGTCATGGCGAGCTGGAAATTCGCCCGGCGACGCAAGTCCTGATCGGGACGAGGAGCTGGTGGCCCGCCTGGCTTCGCCGCGCCTGGTTACTCCGTGGACTTGAATCTCTTCAAGGCGTCCCGGACCTTTGCGGCCTTTTCGTAGTCCTCACGGGTTACAGCGTCGTTCAAATCCTGCTCGAGCTGTTCGCGTTTGGAGAGCGGACGTTTGCGGTTCACGTCTTCCAGCCAGCGTTGCAGCGCATTGATCTCCGGGCTTTGCGACATCAAGTCGTGCCGTCCGTATTCTTCATAGAACTCGCGCAATTGATCGATGCCGGCCTCGATTTCCTTGATGGCCGCTGCAAACTCCTCTGTCTGCAAATACTGCGTGGCCACGGCCCGTGCGCGAATCATCAGCACATGCGGACGGAACTGTTGCAATGACCAGGCGAGATCTTCGTCCGCCGCATACTCGGCGACGAAATCGAAGACCTTCAGATTACGCGCCGTATCTCGCAATGCCCCGGGGAAGTCCTCCAATTGCAGCAGGCAAACGTAGCGATGATAATACTGAACGGCCTCCATCTGCAACCGTGCGCAATCCTCCGCTTTCAGCGTGAAGGAATTGTCATCATTGTCGCTGCTTTGCCGATGGGTTTGGAGCTTTGAGATGTAGAAATCGAAGAGAGACGCGTGGCCGAACGGACGTTTGCCGTCTGGTCGTCCGTGGGCGTTCATCTGGAGAAGCCCAAGGTCCACGCGAAGTTGAATTTTCTCCTGGCCATCCTTGCCGACAAATTTCCTGACCACCACCTGGCCCGGCTGGTAATCCCAGTGTTCCAGAAGGTGTGAAATGTCGAAGTTCATGACCGAAATATGGCGGCGACATTCATGCAAGTCAACGCGACGCGCGAGTCTGACCAAGGCAGACGCATCTAAATTTCAAGCGGGTGTGACATTTTGTCCTTGTACTTTTGAACAGTGTGTTTAGATGAGTGGGGATGCACGCGCATCCCAAACTCAGCCTCATCACGAACTTCCAACACCTGCCCGACCCGCGCGTCGCCCGCACCCGCGAGCGCCGGCTCATCGACCTGCTCGTCATCGCCGTCTGCACGCTCCTGTGCGGCGGCGAGGGCTTCAACGACATGGAGGACTTCGGTGACGCCAAGGAGGACTGGCTCAAAACCTTTCTCCAACTGCCCGGCGGCCTCCCCAGCCACGACACCTTCAACCGCCTCTTCCAGGCCCTGGATCCGCAGGCGTTTCTGGAATGCTTCGTGCGCTGGACCCAAAGCCTGCGCACCGCCGTGAGCGCAGAGATCGTGGCGTTGGACGGCAAGGCCCTGCGCCGTGCGCTCCAGGCCGGCGGCACCGCCCCCGTGCTGGTCAGCGCCTGGGCGCGGGAGAACGGGCTGGTGCTGGGCCAGCTCAAAGTCAACGCCAAGAGCAACGAGATCACCGCCGTGCCCGAACTCCTGCGCGCGCTGGAACTGGCCGGGGCCATCGTCACGCTCGACGCGATGGGCTGCCAGAAAAACATCACTGAGTTCGGTGAGGGTGAAGGCGCGGCTGGGAAGCTCCGCCATCCGCGATTTCGTTCCCTTGCCCCATTCCATGTTTAAGGGCGGCGGTGTCACGGCGATGGACTGGCCTTCACGCGCACGAACGTGCTCGATCCGGCGGCGGCGGGAACGAGCTTGGAAAGCGTTTCACCATCGCCCGTCAGCGGTGAATCGAAGTCCGACCATGAACTGAGATTCTCTGAAGCCTGAACCTGATAGTGGCGGCTGGTTTCTGAGAGCCAAGAAACGCGGAGCCCGGATGCTTCTGCCGCGAAGAGCAGCCGCACGGTCGGCTCCGCAGACGATGTGAGCCTGACGTTGTCGAAGTCCCAGTAGCCGCCCTGCAAGCCGGTGCTGACGGTGGAGAGCAGTTGGATGCCGATGTGTTGGTCCGCCCATGCATCGCCAAGTTTCACCGTGGGAACCTGCACGATGAAATCGATGAGGTGAGTCTTGTTGCTGAAGATCGCCGGCGTATTGGTGATGGACGTCGCAGCGACCTTCACCTGATTGCTCGCGGCGTCGCGGTAGTAGAAACTGATCTCCGCCGTGACGCCGTTCGACATCCCGCCACCACCGCCAATGACGCCGGCGGTCAGCGCATATGCTCTTCCCACCTCATACCTGGCGTCAAATTCATGTGCCGGAGCCGGGTCATTCCAGTCCACGGAATTGTAATCCTGGAACAAGCCGGCTCCCGGCACGGCGAACATCCAGACGGCCTGGTCGCCGGCGCAGTTGTCGATGTGATCAAAGCTGCCCGCCGCCGTGTTCTTGAACGCGCCGGTGAGCTGGCTCCATAGGAACCCGCCGCTCTCGACATACCAGTCCGGCTTCGGCGTTTTCTGCCACGAGTCGATGTTCAGATCGACGAAGACGATGGCCGGAGACTCGAATGAACCGTTCGGCAATGGAATCGTCGCGGATTGAAGAAGACCGGCCGCTGAAAGCAGGAGCAGCAGGCTGACCGTGATTTCAAGCAGACGTTTGTTCATTCAGCACCATGGTTCACATCCTGCGGCGTGAACGCAAGCGTGCGGCCAGCCATCCGCCGGCACCGAGGGCCAGAAGTCCCACCGTGGAGGGCTCTGGAACGGACATCAGCCGGACATTGTCCACGTCCCAATAGCCCTGGCCCGTGCCAAAGGTGGAGAGCAACTGGATGCCGATGCGTTGTCCGGCCCAGGCGTCCCCGGCCTGCACCTCACCGACGGTCGCCGTGTAATCATAAAGATGGGTCGGGTTTGAAAAGCCGGCCGCCGTGTAAGTGATCGGCGTGGCCCCGAGAGTCACCTGGCTGTTGCCGCCGTCGAGGTAGTAAAGGCTCATCAGGAAGCTGCTGCCTTCCGCAATGCCGCCGCCGCCGAGCATGCCCAGCGTCAGGTTGTAGGACTGGCCGATCTGGAAGGTTGCATTGAGCTGCTGGAAAAGGCCGACGCCCGGAATCGCAAACAGGTAGGCTGCCTGATTGCCGGTCATGTTGCCGATGTGATTGGGCTCGACGGGCGCCGTGTTCGGAAACACGCCGGAGAGCTGGTCCCAGGTAATTCCGCCCGGCAGCGGAACCTGCGGAGGCTGGGGCGTCTTTTGCCAGACATCGACTTGCGGACTCGCGGGAAATCCCGGCGGCGGCGTGGGCGATTCAAACGAGCCGTTGGGAACCTCGATGGTCTCCGCTGCCAGCGTGCCGGCGAACGTCGCCAGCACGGCGGCGATGGTGAGGACGGGGACTCGTTGGGCAAACTGGCAGAAACTGCGCTGAGTTGTTTTCATAGGTCTGAACATGGTTTTTCGGTTGATTTGATTCTGATTGGGCAAAGCGAGATCAAGCTGGTTCTTGCTTCGGGAAACCTGGAGACGGAACTCTTCTTCGACGCAGCATTTCAAATGCTTGCCCTGCTTCTCGGTGCGGATGATGCCGGCCTCGCGCAGGATGCGCAGGTGCTTGGACCCGCTGTATTGCGTGACCTGAAGACGTTCCGTGAGTTCCGTGACCGTCAGTGTTTCCGTGACCAGCTCCTGAACGATGCGCCGGCGCGTCTCGTCGGCGAGCGCTTTCAGCAGCGGGATGCAGGCAGTTGATTTGGACACGAGCAGTCTATTAACAACCCGGAACCAGTCTGTCGAGTAACGAGGCGGCCTTCCCTGGTTCCGTCCTTCTCGCGCGGCCCTTGATTTCCATCGGCAAAAGTTCTTTCATGCGCCGATGTCACTGCGAGCGCGTTCAGCAACGCTCTGCTGGTTTCCTCTCGCCAGCGCTTGTGCCGCACAAGCGCTGGCCGCAGGCGCGGCGGAGGCGAATGACGCGAACCGCCTGAAACCGAACCAGGTGATCAGCCCCGGACCGCCCCCGAAATCTCCGGCCTCCTTCGATCCCGATCCGAACAGGCTCGTCCTGCCCGTCCTTCTGCCCGCCGCGACGAATTGGTCCCGCAGCGTTTCCATCAGCTCCAATGCGCCGGTGCCGCCGCCACAGTTCAATCCCGATCCGGGCGCGACTCTTCGTTCGCCGCCGACGCCGGCTGCGCCGCCGTTAT
>Ga0163153_10001958_pt1 | contig 31445 bp, 29 predicted proteins | sample OliLakLV19MP6IB1_FD_148629 | JGI IMG/M metagenome (GOLD analysis project Ga0163153, IMG submission 148629) | Freshwater microbial mat bacterial communities from Lake Vanda, McMurdo Dry Valleys, Antarctica - Oligotrophic Lake LV.19.MP6.IB-1 | ecosystem: Environmental > Aquatic > Freshwater >...
ATCACCCAGCGCAATGCCCAGCCCACACCCTTTGTGTGGACCAAGACGGCACAGGAAATCCTGGTGAAAGTGAATCGGGCCAGGATCGCCCTGGATAAGACAAGAACAGCATGAATCACTACACTAGTTCGCTCTTGCAACCAGACAGACTAAACAGCCTACATGAACGAGCCAGGTTGGCGGATGTGTAGCATTCTGCCGCCTGCTTCATGAGTGAAAGGCCAACACCGGGCAGGGCATCTTGTGCAACACGGCATGAGACACGCTCCCGAGCACAAAGCGAGTGATGCCCTTTCTGCCTCTTGTACCCATCAGAATCAGATCCGATCGCAGGGTGGTCGCTTGTTGCAAGATCATGGCAGAGGGTGTCCCGACTACGGCGACTCCGTGCGCCTGATAACCTATGGCGCGTAGACGATCCGCCACACTCTCGACGTACTCGGCTTGCTTCTCCAGTATCTCGGTGGAGGCTGCAGCAGCTTTGGCATCGTCCGGCCATGGCGGCTCTGTCGAAGGCAAGACCGTCATGAGCGTCAACGCAACCGGCTCGTGAAACGGTTTCAGTTGGAGAAAACGAACCGCAGCTTCCGCATCGATTGGACCTTCTAGCGGCAGCAGGATTTTTTTCATGGCCTTGACCGGGCCGTTCACGATCAAGGTGGCGCAAGAAGCCAGGGTGAGGATGCGGTGGGACACGCTGCCGAGTAGCCGCTCCTTGATGGGGCCAAGACCCCGTGCTCCCATCACGATGAGATCGGCGTGCTGCTCATCAGCCATCGAGATAATCACCTCTGCCGGAGACCCGACTAGAAGATGTTTCTTTGTGGGACCTGCATGCAGCGGGAGGAGGGACTGAACTCGATTGAGCAGCCGCTCGCCGTCTTCCCGCATGCTCTGCTCAAGAGCCTTATACAGCTCCTCCGCCGCTTCCGGCATCATCGCCATTTCAGGGTACGCCGGCCTTGGAACGTCCAGTGCGTGAAGCAGGGTGAGTTGTTCTGTCCGGGCTATGTATTTCATGACATGAACGGCCTCATAGGAATTATCCGATCCATCGACCGCGAGTATGGTTTTCATCGAGGATGCTCCTTTGTTTGCGCACCTGTACTTTCGTGCTTCGCAGGATGAACGTGTTGCTGAAACCACGCGAGCGCATGCTCCGCCACCTGCTCAAGTGTGCCGGGCTCTTCGAAGAGATGCGTTGCACCGGACACGATTACCAGACGTTTAGGACAGGAAAGCAGTCGGTAGGCTACTCGATTCATCTCGATGACCGGTTCGTCGTCTCCACCGACAATCAGCATTGTCGGCGCAGTAACCGACGGCAGATAGGCTTCATCTGAGCAATTCCTCCCATCTCCGGCGGGGCAGGATGGAAGGCGGCAAGACCTCCCATGCGCAGAATGTCGTCCACATGTTCTTCATGCAGCAGCGCCAGCAACCGCCCGATAGGGATAGCGCCCATGAATCGGCCGGATTCGTCGAGCACCGCCACGTCGGCATCGTGTTGCTCGACGGCGAGCAGGGCCACGGTTTCCGCATTGTCGCCGGCTCGGACGATCAACGGCGGATCCCCACGTAACGCATCCAGCCGTATTTCGGGGGAAGCCGTGAGCAAGCGTTCGATCGGGACTTGCCCGGCCAGCCGCAATGCGTGGTCCACCACCTAGACATGCCCGACTTCTGCCCATGTCCGGCTCTGCAACAACTTCATGGCGTCGCCGACGGTGCCATCTGCGCGAGCCTGCGGCACGGTCGCCGTCATCAGATCCGCCGCAGTAGCCATAGGCACCGGTTCCTATACCGTCACCTCAGGATGCTCAAAAAGGCCGTCGCTGTCGTGCGTGAAAAGTGAAATGTAAAACGTAAAAGGTTTCGGATGAAGAGCTCCTGGCATTCCTGCGTTTCACCTTTCACCGCTCATGTTTCACGGCCCTGAGCGTGACGGTTTTCGCATCCTGCTACTGACAGTCAGTTGGACAGAAGAACAGGATGTAAGGCCCGACCGCCAACCCTAGCAGCACCGCCCCTAAGAGTAACCATTGATTCCGTGTCATGTGTCGGCACGACCTTTCCCCTCACAATATCTCAGCAAGTCCAATGCCGCAGAGAGCGTAAGACGTAAAAAGCGAAATGTGAAACGAAGGGAGGCCTTTCACCTCTCACATTTCACGCCTTCTGTCGCCTTCTGCTACAGCAGAGAAAGTCGAGCTGTAGCAGGACACCCCTGCTCATAATGCAAAGAGTCGATGGTGGATGGCGTATGGTCCAAAGTCTTTGTTTCCACTAGGCTCTAGTCATCGCTTCCGACTTTTGGTGCGGTGGCACCGCCCTTGCTGGTAGCAGGGAGTGAGTCGATCCAGTAGGAGGTCGTGTGGCTGATCCGTTCTGTACGAGGATTCTTGTTCCGGTGGATTTTTCTGCTTGCTCAGAAGAAGCCTTCCGCATCGCGCTGACGCTTGCCAGGACCTTTCAGGCCGAGCTGTTACTGTTGCATGTGATCGATACGAGTGCCCTGGCGGCCTTCAACCGTCTTGGGTTGTTGGCTGTGCCATCCGACGCGCAAGCTCAGAAGCGGCGACTGCGGCATCACGCCCGCTTGAATACGCGGCGGTTACTCGATTCGGAGACGGTCAAGGGCGTGAAGATTACCAGGGTGCTGGCGGAAGGAGTGCCCTTTGTGGAGATCTCGAAGATGGTCCGGGTGGAAAAGGTCAACCTGGTGGTGTTGGGCAGTTATGGGGGGCGGTCGGACACGGTCGAGAAAATATTTTTCGGCAGTACGGCAGAACGGGTGGTGCGGACTGCGGGTTGTCCCGTGTTGACTGTTCCGCTGCCATCCAAGCCAAGTCGTGCGTGAAAAGTGAAACGTAAGACGTAAAAGGTTTCGGAAAAAAACCATTCTGCAGTCCGTACGTTTCACTTTTCACGTCTCACATTTTACGGTTCTTGAGAAGGAGGTGTTCATGAACAGTCACAAGATGCAGTGGGGATGGGTGCTTGTGCTTGCTGTCACATTCGGATTCTGGTGGGAGGAGGCGGGGCCTATTTTCGCTCAGTCGGAGCAAGCCGTCGAGGTCACAATCAAAGATTTCAAGTTCGTGGCCAAGCAGGGAGTGCTGCGCCTTGGATTTCCTACCGTAATCAGGATCAGAAACGAAGATGCTGAAAAGCACGACTTTGGCTCGACCATGTTCGAGGGCATCCCGACACAGGTCGAGAAGGACGGGGTGATCGTCTATGGCCGAGGGGTGGGCGGGGTATTTCTCGATCCCAAACGGGATGCGGCCATTCGGTTCAACATGTCGCGGCCCGGCCGGCATGAGTTCCGGTGCTCCATCCATTCGAACATGAAGGGCGAGTTACTTCTGCTGAGCGCGGAAGCGGTATAAAAATAAGCAGGCTGCTCAACGCGTGAGACGTGAAAAGTGAAAGGTAAAACGTAGGATTGCCGAAGGCTCTTCCTCTGAAACCTTTCACCTTTTACGTTTCACCTTTTACGAATGACGAGGACGGGAGGAAATCCTTGATCACGAGAATCTTGTTTGCCACAGACTTTTCGCGATGGGCGAGGCGGGCGGAAGACTATGCCTGTGCTCTTGCCTGCTCGTGGAAGGCCTCCTTGACGGTGCTGTGCGTCGCGGAGTTTCCACCGGGACTCAATCCCGATTACCTCGTCAATCAGCAATATCTGGCCGATCTGCTCAAGACCGCATCGTCGCAGCTTGTCGATTTTAAAGGTCGTGCAGAGCTGCGTGGGATTGCGGTCACGACCAGGGTGGCTACGGGGATTCCGAGCGAAGAAGTGATCACTGCGGCACGGGCTGAGGACTCAGACCTGATCGTCGTAGGGACCAGGGGCAAGACCGGCCTTGCGCACGTCTTGTTAGGCAGTACTGCCGAACGGGTCATTCGTGGAGCCCCTTGCCCGGTGCTGACGGTGCGAATGGAGCCGGCAGTCATTAAAGAGGAGGAGGGTGCCTTGTCGAAGCCTGTCACGCTGGAACGCATCCTCGTGCCGGTCGATTTTTCCGATTGTTCCCTCGATGCCTTAGGCTATGCCGTCGTGGTGGCGCAGCAGGCGAAGGCCTCTCTCATGTTGCTGCATGTCTTGGAGCCGGTTTCATATGGCTTGGATTTTACGCTCGGTCAGAGTAAGGCACGTCGTTTGGAAGTCGAGACGTGGACGAAACGACTGGAGGAGCTGGTATCTTCCCACCAGCATCCCGCGATGCAGGTGGAGTCTCAGCTGCGGGGAGGGTTTCCGGCCGATTCAATCTTAGATTCTGCCCAGACCTTGCCCTGTGACCTCATCGTGATGGGTACGCACGGGCGCCGTGGGATATCTCACACCATTTCTGGCAGCGTGGCCGAGGCCGTTCTGCGAAAAGCTCGCTGCCCTGTCATCACGGTGCGGAGCCCAAAGGCGATCCGTGAAAGGTGAAAGGTGGAACGTAAAAGGTGAAAGGTTTCGGAGGAAGAGCCTTCGGCAATCCTGCGCTTTACCTTTCACTTTTCACGTCTCACGCGTTGAGCATCCTGCTAATGCACACATAACCAAGGAGTAGGCGATGATGAGTGCAACAAAATCCACAAAGAAAATGAAACCTCCGACGCGATCGCCCTTGGCGGCATCGCCACGATCGATCGAGTTGCCGGAAGGTATGCGGGAACGGATTCTGAGTAAGGCGTTCGAATTGTGGCAAGAGCGGGGCTATCGAGACGGACACGATCTTGAAGACTGGCTCGACGCTGAGGCCATCGTGATGGAAGAAATTCATGAAGCTCGCGAGTGAAATAACCGCCGGCCTCTGGCTGCCGCTTGTCCCACCGCTCGACACGTTGATCGCTCGGTTAGACATCCTTTCGTCGGAATCGAGGATGGTTGGCCAGCGGCAGATCGCGCTGAGTCTTGCACTCCAGCCCTATCTTGAGGGTGGGGCAGGGGCATTGTTGTCTCCGCTGCCGCAGGAAACGGAGTTAGCCGACCTCATCCTCTACGCCGACTTCTACCCGCAGGACGGGCAACTGACGTTGATCGAGCGATTGCGCGATGTCATCACTGAGCATATTCCGCAAGAAGAGCGAGCATGGTTGGATCCGCTGAAACATTCCTATCTCGACCTGGCCGAATTCCTGTCGGTCGACGAGCCCGCCCAGCGTCTGGTCTTCTGCTCGATCGGAAATGGACGGGTCTATCGCGTGCCTGATGGAGCATTCCGCAAGGAACTGCAGCCGGGACAGGTGCTTCTTACGCGGCTGATCCGCGAGCCGGGGGATGTGGAGTGGGAGCGGGCGGTCATTGCGGGCGCTGCAATCGTGTTATCCAATGAGGACGGAAAGGGCTTGCTGAACGCCACGCTCGATTACCGGCGGCAGGTAGAAATTTCTGCCGGGTCTTTCGAACTCGGCGATTGGCCGGAATTTGCCAAGCGCTATGGACATGTATTGTTGTGGACATTCGCGCGCATGCGGTTTGCCGCGCTCATCGACGCCGTGAAAAGTATTCACTATGTGGCAGAGGGGGGGCAGCCCTATCTGTATGCCTTGGCCCTGTACGATCATTGCGAATATGGATACATGAATGACATGCTCGCAGGTCTTGAAGGATCTGAGCGTGAAGCGGCGGTCTCCCCATCTAGTGGAGTCGGAACTGTGAAGGCCGCGCAGTATTTCGTGCAGCGAGGGGCATCCGGCTCCTTTGAATCCGCAGTGGTCGCAAGACTGATCCTCACTGCAACGCAGTTGTGGGTGGAGTGTGATTCGCGAGAGCGGCTCGATGCCGTCAAACACAAGCTGGCAGCCACGTTTGGATTCTCTCTTCACTTTCGCGGCGAAACCTGTACACCACCGCCCCGACAACTCAAGGAGTCGGAGCTGGCCGTCAAGGAGCCTCTGACGCTGGTGATTTCGGCGGAGGAAGGCCGAGCTTTCTTGAACGGGTTCCTCGAGACTCTGTACTTAGGGTGGGCAGAGCGGGCCTGCCCGTCGCTGGGGAATCACATGCCGCGTCACGTTGCGACGTCAGCAGCCGGCCGCGAGCAGGTCGCCGCTTTGATTGACGACATGGAGCGCCATGACCCTGGAATCAGGCGGGTCGGCCAGGCATCATTTGATTACAACAAGCTGAGAGCCCATGTGGGACTCGACTAACAGGAGTCGTGAAACGGGAGACGTGAAAGGTGAAACGTAGAAATGCGAGTGCTTTCCCCCGAAACCTTTTACCTTTTACGTCTCACCTTTCACGAACGGCAAGGATGGCCATTTTGAACATCTTGAATAGATTTGCCGTCCGTGAGGCGCCGCGATGAGGAATCGGAACAAGACTCAGCTCGCCGAGACGCTCGAAACCTGTCGTCCTGCGTTACTGGACAAACCGAACATCCTCAAGGCACTCCTGGCCGTCCAGTCTGCCCGTGGTTATGTCCCGACGAATGCCATCCCTCAGATTGCGCAGGTATTAGGCGTGACGGATGCCCAGGTTGCGGGGATCTTGTCCTATTATTCCGACCTACGGACTCAGCCGCCCGGTCGGCACCTTATTCGAGTCTGCAGGGGCGAATCCTGTACGGCCAACCACGGCGCGCGAGTCTTCCGTGCCATCCAAGAATATGTACGCATGACTGTCGGAGACCTCACGCAGGCAGAGCGCTTCACTATGGAGCAGATGTCCTGCGCAGGAAACTGCGCGTTGTCGCCGACTGTGATGATCGATGCGGATCTCTATGGGAGAGTGACGCCGTCAGGTGTGCTGTCACTTCTGGAGCCCTATAGATAGAGGGTAACTTCTCAGGTGTTCAGGCTGAAGGCTGAAGTGTGAAGACTATAAATGATCTCGCAAAGCATGAGTCACGCCATTCAACACATTCTCGGTTTCTACGACCTTGGGTTCAAGCAGAGATGAATTCTCGTTGCGCAAGAAACCCAACCCCTAAAAGCCTTCAGCCTATTTGCCTGAGTAGTTACGATAGATGAAGACAATACGCTGCTATCTTGCCAACGATACCTCTTCCCGTGCGGCCGGCGCCGAACGACTTGCCGATGCTTGGAGCGAGCGGCAAGAGCTTCAACTGATTCGTACGTCCTCGCGCGGAGCCTTCTTTCTGGAGCCGATGGTGGAGCGAGAGACACCCACCGGGCGTGAGGCCTGGTTCAACGTGGCGCCGAACGACTTGCCGCGCATCGTGGCCGGGGTGGGGGGGACGCCGGTTGCCGGGATCCCGTTCTTGCAACAACAGACCCGCTTTACCTTCGCCAACTTCGGCATCACTGAGCCGCTTGCGCTCGATGAGTATCAAACGCGAGGCGGACTCAAAGGATTGGCGGCGGCGCGGAGCCTCTCGCCGGAAGCGATCGTCGAAGAGTTGGGCATCTCGCGATTGCGCGGTCGGGGAGGGGCGGCGTTTCCTGTGTGGAAGAAGTGGCAGGTTGCGCAGCAGGCCTCCTCGGAACAGAAATATGTGGTGGCGAATGCCGACGAAGGGGACGCCGGCACCTATTGCGATGGGATGATCATGGAGGGCGATCCCTTCCGATTGATCGAAGGCATGATGATCTGTGCGCGGGCGATCGGGGCGACTCGTGGCTATATCTATTGCCGGTACGAATATCCAGCGGCGGCGCAGGCCATGCGGTTCGCGATTCAGAAAGCGCGTGAGGCAGATCTGTTGGACAGCGACGACTATCCGTTCGATCTTGAGGTGGTGAGCGGTGCCGGCTCCTACGTCTGCGGCGAGGAAACCGCCTTGCTGGAATCTCTGGAGGGCCGCCGTGGTGTCGTGTTGGCGAAGCCTCCCTATCCGGCGGAGTTCGGACTCTATGGCAAACCGACGATCGTCAGCAACGTTCTGACCTTCGCGACGATTCCCAATATTCTAGCCAACGGGGGCGCGTGGCATGCCTTCCTCGGGACAGAAGGGTCGCGCGGGACGATGGCCGTGCAGCTCGGTGGTCGAGTGAAGCAGGCCGGACTGATTGAAATTCCTTTTGGCCTCACGCTCCAAGGCGTCTTGGATCGATTCGGTGGTGGCATGGCACCGGGCTCGAGGTTCAAAGCCGTACAGGTCGGGGGGCCGTTGGGAAGCCTGTTTCCTGAATCGCAACTGGATATTCCTATTTGCTATGACGCGTTCGCCGAGGCCGGAGCGATTCTCGGGCATGGCGGTATCGTCGTCTATGATCACGAGACGGACATGGTCGAGTTGGCACGGCATTTCATGGCATTCACGGCGGACGAATCATGCGGCAAGTGCACACCATGTCGCATTGGATCGGTGCGAGGCCGTGAAATTCTCGAACGGATTCAGCGCGGCCAGGGAACTGCGGAGGATCTCTTTCTCCTGTCCGATCTCGGCGAGACCATGAAAGCGACCAGCCTCTGTGCATTAGGGGGGCGTGCCCCATACCCTGTGTTGACGGCGATTGAACATTTCCCGAATGAATTCGCGAGGCGTCAGGGGTGAGGCGTGAGGCGAACGGAAGCACAATGCTGAATCTGACCATCAATGGCCGTTCTGTCGCTGCCGAACCGGGCGATACCATTTATATGGCCGCGCGGAAGGCCGGGATTTCGATCCCCAGCCTCTGCGTCTCGCATCAACTCGCTCCCTTCGGTTCCTGCCGACTCTGTATCTGCGAAATTGAGGGGCAGTCCGGAATTCCTGCCTCCTGCACGACTCCAGTCAGACCCGATATGGTCGTCCGCACTGAGAGCGATCGGCTCAGGCGGCATCGCCATAACATCGTCGAACTCTATGTGTCTGAACAGCCTGAAGGCAGCGAGATGTCGAGCCCATTGCGCGAGCTGGCGCTCGCCTGCGGCGTCGATAGAGTGCGGTATCCCGATGGGGCGCGCAGCAAACGCGCTTCCGTGCGGGACGACTCGAACCCGTTTTTTACCTTCGACAATGCAGCCTGTATTTCCTGTGCCCGCTGCGTGCGAGCCTGCGATGAAATTCAAGGCACACATGCCTTGACCATGATCGGGCGAGGATTTCCGGCAAGACCGGCGGCGGGAGCCGGCTCATTTATGGGTGAAGCGGCAGCCTTTGCCACATCCAACTGTGTGTCGTGTGGCGCCTGCGTGAAGGAATGTCCGACCGGCGCGCTCACGGAAAAAACAGTGCTGGAGAAGGGCATACCGACCGGGACTGTGCGGACGACCTGCGCCTATTGTGGCGTAGGCTGTGCGTTCGATGCCGGTGTGCGGGATGGACGAGTGGTTCAGATGATGCCGGCAGACGATGGACCTTCAAATCGGGGGCACGCCTGCATGAAGGGACGATTCGGCTGGACCTACAACGATGCACCGGATCGTCTGCGAGTCCCACTGTTACGACGCGGGAATGATTGGGAAGAGATTTCCTGGGAATCGGCATTGGATCGGGTGGCGCAGGAGTTCACGCGCATCAAGGAGACGCAGGGTTCGGATGCGCTCGCGACCATTTCGTCCAGCCGGGGCACGAACGAAGAAAATTATCTCTTTGCCAAGTTCATGCGTTGTGTGATCGGGACGAACCACATCGACAACTGTGCCCGTGTCTGTCACAGCGCGACCGTTACCGGCATGATGGACACGCTCGGCGCTTCGGCGGCAACCAATTCCATTCAGGATCTCGATTTGACTCAGCTGATTATGGTGGTGGGGGCGAACCCGACGGAGTCTCATCCAGTGGTCGGGGCCAAGATCAAACAGGCCCATCGGCGAGGGGTGCCCTTGATTGTTATCGATCCTAGGCGCACAGAACTGGCGCGACTGGCCGATCTGCATCTCCAACTGAGGCCCGGTACAAATGTCGCCTTGCTCAATGCGATGGGCCATGTCTTGGTCAAGGAGGGGCTTCTCGATCAGGCCTTTATTGCGGCAAGGGCCGAAGGCATTGAGGACTGGATCAAGACGGTCTCGGACTGTACGCCGGAAGCGGCTGAGGTTATCACCGGCGTGCCGGCCCATCTCATCGCGCAGGCGGCTCGGCGCTATGGGAGCAGCGGCGCCTCGTTCTGTGTCCATGGTCTTGGTGTAACGGAACATCGCTGGGGCAGTCATGGGGTGATCGCGCTCTGCAACCTCGCCTTGGCCACTGGCAACATCGGAAAGCCGGGCACCGGCATCAATCCCTTGCGTGGACAAAACAATGTGCAAGGGGCCTCGGATATGGGTTGCCTTCCGACCTACTTCGCCGGCTATCAGAATTTGGATGATCCGAAGCTGGCAGCGCTGCATCAGGCCATCACTGGCCGTCCGTTGCCCACGAAGCGCGGCATGAAAACACCTGATATGTGGGACGCGGCGATTGCGGGTCGGCTCAAGGGGCTCTGGATCATCGGCTATGATGTCGCACAGACCGATCCGAATTTGAAAAAGGTGCACGAGGCGTTGAAGCATATGGAGTTTCTCGTGGTGCAAGATCTGTTTCTCTGCGAGACCACGAAATTTGCACATCTAGTATTGCCCGGCGCATCGTTCCTCGAAAAGGACGGCACCTTTACCAATCTTGAACGTCGTATTCAGCGGATCAGGAAAGTCGTGGAGCCGCCTCACGGGATCCTTCCGGATTGGCGTGTGGTCTGCGAAGTCTCAAATCGGATGGGCTATCCCATGCCCTATCGGCATCCCTCAGAGATCATGGACGAGATCGCGACGCTCACGCCGATGTTCGCCGGTGTATCGTATGCCCGGCTCGACCAGCATGCGGGTTTACAGTGGCCTGTGCCGACTGCGGTGCATGAAGGCACGTCGCTGATGCATCAGGAGACCTTTCCAAAGGGGAAGGCGCACTTTGTCGGCGTCGAGTACTTGCCACCGGGAGAAGCGGCGAGTAAGGAGTATCCGTTCGTGCTGACGACTGGACGCATTCTCCAACATTACAACTGCGGGGCTCAAACCAGGCGGACAGACATTCTCGAACTGGTCGATACCGATGTGCTGGAAATGCATCCAGCCGATATGGTGGGGCTGCATCTGCGCGACGCTGAGATCGTTCGTGTGGTGAGTGCTCGTGGCGACGCACGGCTTCCTGTCGTGGGGAGTGAACGAGTCATGCCGGGACATCTCTTCACCAGCTTTCACTTCCCTGCTTCAACGGTGAACGCGTTGCTCTCGTCAAGTGCGGACGAAAGTTCAAAGTGCCCTGAGTACAAGGTGTCTGCCGTGCGGGTGGAACCGATTGAACGGGATGAACTCGATCCGGAAGATGAAGCGGAACTGCAGCACATGCGCCGACAATTGATTACATAATGATAGCGGTCAGCGATCAGCCGTCAGCTTTCAGTGGGCGGATCTGAAAGATAGGTTGAGCCGACTGCTGATGGCTGAAAGCTGATTGCTCAATTGACCGATGGATCAAACAACCGTCACACCGATTTCCCTGCTCGATGCCTACGCACCCGCGGAGATTGCTCTTCGGGTGCGTGAAATCGGCGTTGCGAAAGCGGCGATGCCGGTCCTGACCATGTTTGCCCTGGCCGTCTTGGCGGGAGCTTTCATTGCGCTGGGTGCCTTGTTCTTTACCGTTACGATGACCGGGGGCAAGACCGGTCAACTTCCGGCGTTTGGACTCATGCGTGTAGCGGGCGGGATCACGTTCAGCGTGGGGCTTATTCTGGTGGTGGTGGGCGGAGCGGAGCTTTTTACCGGCAATAACCTGATTGCCATGGCCTGGGCTTCCGGTCGAGTGACGACACAACAAGTCATAAGGAACTGGGGATGGGTCTATCTCGGTAACCTGGTCGGAGCAGTTGGAACAGCAGCGTTAGTATGGCTGGCCGGCATACAGAGCATGGGCGATGGCGCGGTTGGAGAGACGATGGTCCAGATTGCGCGTGGCAAGATCGCGCTCGATCCGGTCTCGGCAGTAGCCCGTGGCGTCCTCTGCAATGTGCTGGTCTGTCTGGCCGTCTGGTTGTGCATGGGAGCACGGAGTGTCACGGATAAGATCCTTGCGGTTCTTTTCCCCATCAGTGCCTTCGTCGCCTGCGGATTTGAACATTCCGTGGCCAACATGTATTTTCTCCCCATCGGCGTGGCACTCGCTGCGGGAACCTCGATGCCGCTCTCAGCCGTTGATGCATTGAGCAATCTTGCGCTCGTCACGATCGGCAATATCTTCGGCGGGACTGTTCTCGTCGCATTGGTCTATTGGACGGTGTATTTGAGAAACTCGGAATAGCAGGATGCTGAAAAAGTCCGCAGCGGCGTTCTCAGCTCATCGAAATCCTCAACGTACCCCAGAGGTACGCCTCCGGTTTCGACTCGCCTGCGGAACGGCGCGTCTTGGCGCGCCAGGGTTGGGCGGGTGAGAAGTCTGGACCTTTTGAGCATCCTGCTGACTATTCAGGTAGTAGTGTCCTACGTGCTCCCAGACAGTTTGTTACACGAAAATTGAGTTTTCACACAAACTGTTAGCATCACAGGAGTTTTGACATTATGACTTCCCCTCGCACGATTGTCGGTATCCTAGTCGGGGGTGGACCGGCGCCGGGGATCAACAGTGTCATCAGTGCGGTCACGATCCGAAGCATACTCGGCGGCTGCGACGTGGTCGGCATCATTGACGGATTCAAGTGGCTTATGGAAGACAGTGAGAGTCGGGTACGCCCCCTCTCCATTGAAGAAGTCAGTCGCATTCACTTCCGGGGCGGGTCGTATCTCGGTACCTCGCGGGCGAATCCGACGAAGAAGGCTGAGTCCCTCACCAACGTCCTGTCCTCCTTGATGCAGCTGGGCATCACGCGTCTGGTGACCATCGGCGGAGACGATACGGCCTTCTCATCGCTCAAACTGGAGGAACAGGCGGCTGGGCGGATTCACATCGTGCATGTGCCGAAGACCATCGACAACGACCTCGATCTTCCTTATGGCATTCCGACGTTCGGTTTTCAAACGGCCCGGCATGTCGCCGTCGAAATCGTGAAAAACCTCATGGTGGACGCTCACACGACTTCGCGCTGGTATTGTGCGGTGACCATGGGGCGGAAAGCCGGCCATTTGGCGCTTGGAGTCGGCAAGGCTGCCGGCGCGACCCTCACGATTATTCCCGAGGAATTTGTGGAGCGACCCGTGAAACTTCAGCGCCTGGTCGATCTCACGATCGGGACGATGATCAAGCGGCTCAGCGAAGGGCGCTCTGACGGGGTGGTCGTGTTGGCGGAAGGACTGATCGAGATTCTTGATCCGCAAGACCTGGGTGGCTTGGAGCATGTCGAGCGGGATGAGCATGGCAACCTGCGATTAGCAGATGTGGATATCGGCGATGTGCTCCGGCGTGAAGTCACGAAGGGCATGAAAGCCTTGGGACTTGCCACGACGATCCTCGCCAAGAATGTGGGGTATGAATTACGCTGTGCGGACCCGATCCCGTTCGATATGGAGTACACCCGCGATCTCGGCTTTTGTGCGGCGCAGTTTCTTCTGGATGGAGGCACGGCGGCGATGGTGTCGATCCAAAATGGGCGATTTACCCCGATTCCTTTCACGCAGATGGTGGATCCCGTCAGCGGCCGTGCGAAAGTACGGATGGTCGATGTCACGGCGCAGTCGTACCAGATTGCGCGCCACTACATGATCCGGCTATCCGACGAAGATTTCACAGCCCCTGTCGCATTGGGCCGCTATGCAGCCCTCATAGGACTATCGCCGGAGGCCTTTCGGGACCGGTTTCAGCCTGTTGGGTCGAAGATAATGGGCTCTCTTAAACACAAGGAGGGTACATCATGAATGTGGTCGTGGCGATGGATGGATCGAAGTACGGGCACTGGGCATTGCGCTGGGTGCCCAAGCTACCGCTGGTCGAACCGCCTAAGGTCCTGGCGCTGCATGTGCTCGATCGTGCGTGGCTTGAGTTGCCGTTTCGGACGAAGGTAGAGACGCAGCGCGTGGAAGCGCGCTCAGCACGAACGCTCAAGAAAGTCACCGAGCAGTTGGCGGCGCTGAAACTTACGGGTACGGCCCGTGAGGAAGAAGGGAGCGTGGCGCCGACGATCCTGAAACGCGCACCCAAACACAATGGGCTCCTGGTGGTCGGTAGTCAGGGCCTCGGCGCCCTCGACCGCTTCACGCTCGGCAGTGTGTCGACGAAACTCATCCAGCAGGCGACCTGTCCTGTGCTTGTCGTCAAGAACGAGGCGGTCCCCGTGCGGCGAATCGCTTTGGCGACCGATGGGTCCCCTGCATCGGCTAAAGCCCTGGAATTTGTGCTGACCAAGTTTCAGCCTGATCGGCCGACCGGCAAGGGTCGGTCGGCGCCGATTCATGTGAGCGTGATCTATGTGACCCTACGCCGCCCGTTGGCCCCCTTCGATATCGGCACGACGATCCCCTGGACCCAGCAACGGAGACTGAAGGTCAAGGAGGAAAGCCGGACCTTACTCGACCAGATCGTGCAGAAGCTGATCGCGGCGGGATTTAGGGCCAAGTCCGTGAGCCGGGTGGGGAATCCCGCTGAACAGATCATGGAGGGGGCGTCGAAACAACGGGCCGATCTGATCGTGATGGGAGCCCAAGGGCTGGGCGCGCTTGATCGGTTTTTTCTCGGCAGCGTGTCGACGCGAGTGGTGCAGTACGCGAACGGTGCCGTGCTCGTCGTTCGATGACGGAGAGAGAGTGCCATGTAGCGTTGCCGGGGCTATCGCCTCAAGCAGGTGACCGCCGGTTTCTGTTTGTCGGTTCGAACGCAGTGAGAACTCAATTGATGAAAGGATGGGCACCATGAATGTGCTTGTGGCGACGGATGGATCGAAGTATGGACGATGGGCACTGGACTGGGTGGCCCGGTTGCCGCTTGTTGAACCGGCAAAGGTCATGGTGTTGCATGTGTTGGATGTCGCTGCGCTCCGCGCGCCGTTTCTGGCGCAACCGACGATGGCCGGGATCGAGCCGTATGTTCAAGAGGAAATCCAGCGCATGGAAGCGCGTTCAGCCGAGACCCTCCAGGAAACGACACGACAGTTGGCCTCGCTGAAGCTTACGGGCACGGTTCGTAAGGAGCAAGGGCCGGTCGCCCCGACGATCTTGAAACGCGCGCCCAAACGAGACGGGTTCCTGGTGGTGGGTAGTCAGGGGCTCGACGCCCTCGACCGGTTCATGCTCGGCAGCGTCTCGACGAATCTGATCCATCATGCCACCTGTCCGGTCCTCGTCGTCAAAGGCGAGGCGGTGCCGTTACGGCGGATGATCTTGGCGATTGATGGGTCGGATGCCTCGGCCAAGGCTCTGAAGTTTGTGCTGACCAAATTTCAGTCGGATCAGCCGACCGGCAAAGGTGGGCGCGTACCGATTCACGTGAGTGTGTTCCATGTGTTGCCGTTGGTCATGTACCCCGGATTAAAGAAGGCGAGCAAGACATTACTCGACCAGAGCGTGCAGAAGCTGATCAAGGCGGGATTTACAGCCGAACCTCTCTGTTACCTTGGCAATCCTGCTGAAGAGATCATGAAGGCGGCTTCGGGACAACGGGCCGATCTGATCGTGATGGGGGCCCAAGGGCTCGGCGCCATCGCCCGGTTTCTCATCGGGAGTGTGTCGACGCGAGTGGTGCAGCACGCGAAGGGGTCCGTACTTGTGGTTCGATGAGCGATTGCCACCAGGGAGTCTCGGGCGACCATTCTTGTAGCCGAGACCGGGAGGAGGTTGCTCGGCGATAAAGGTTCCAGCGGTGTCTTTTTCCGTTCTCTCCATTGACACGAAGCCTTCTGTCCCTGCTCAGGCTCTCGCCTCTGTGCCGGTTCTTCTCCTGTTCACTCGTTCCTATTCTCCTCGTAGTCGGAGAAATGCGGTTGTGGCAGGAGCGCCGTCGAACAGGTCCGTACTCAGGTCGGTCAATGGCACGAGATGTGTTCCCGCAAGTCGTGTGTCACCCTGTCGAGATCCTCATCGACACCCAATTTCAGGTGAGAGCGCCGACTCAGCCAGCGGTGCCGACCTATCCGGGCGGTGTCGGGGTTTGACAATTACCGGCAAGGTCGTGATGATAGGCTCCAATCCACGGGCGACTGTTCGATCGACGTATCCGAGAGGTGATCTATGCGCTTATCGCTTCGATTTCTACTGCCGTTGGCCTTGGTGTTAGCCGTCCTGGCCTATGCCGTCATTTCCCTTGTCGATACCTTGACGCTGAAATGGTTCGTGCAGGATCTTGAGATGCGGTCAGAATTCATCGGACGTACGGTCGAAGCGCCCCTTGCGGATCTCCTGGCGGCGGAATCCAAGACAAAATTACACAACTATTTTAATCGAATCATTCAGGATGAACGACTCTTCGCCGTTGGGTTGTGCAGCCGTGAGGGTAAGCTGACCTATAAAACGTTGACCTACCCTGATTCGATTCTATGCGACGGAACCAACACCGTCGCAGCCGGCAAGACCGCGCTACTGGGACTTACTCAAGGGACTGTCCATGTCTCTGCGATCGGCATCGAGGGGAACGGCCGCGCATGGGGGCGCCTCATGCTCGTCCAAGACATGAGCTGGGTTGAGCGCCGAAGCAGCGACATGAAGTGGTACCTCTTCTATCTGTTTGCGATCATCGGCGTGGTGATCTCCCTTGTGACGGTGTTGGTTGCGCATTTGAGCTGGCGCGGATGGGTCACAAGCGTGCGAGCACTGCTCCATGGCAAGGGGCAGGCTGCCCTGGTCAGCGATCAGCGGCACGACGCCGACCTCCTTCCAGTCGCCCAGGATCTTCGTTCCCTGATTCATGATCTCGAAGCGGATAAACGTTTGAGGGATGAACATCAAATGAGCTGGACACCGGCGACACTGAAAGCCATCCTCCATGATCAGCTTGCCGGGGACGAAGTACTCATCGTGTCCAATCGCGAGCCCTACGTCCACAATTGGAATGGGCAAGATATCGAGGTCCAAGTGCCGGCCAGCGGGGTTGTCACCGCCCTTGAACCGATTATGCGTGCCTGTTCGGGCGTGTGGATTGCACATGGTAGCGGTTCGGCTGATCGAGAGGTCGTCGATGCGCGTGGCCATGTCCGCGTCCCGCCGGACAATCCTGCCTACGAGATCAGGCGGATTTGGATGTCGCCGGAGGAAGAAGACGGGTACTACAACGGATTTGCCAATGAAGGGCTCTGGCCGCTTTGCCATCTGGCCCACGTGCGCCCTGTGTTCCGAACCTCGGATTGGCAACGGTACCGGGAGATCAATGAGCGATTTGCATTGGCTATTATTGAGGAAGCCAAAACCGACAACCCCGTCGTGCTCGTGCAGGATTTCCACCTTGCGCTGGTGCCCAAAATGGTGCGAGATCTGTTACCGAATGCCACGATCATTATGTTTTGGCACATTCCGTGGCCTAATCCCGAGCGCTACGCGATTTGTCCGTGGCATCGAGAAATTCTCGAAGGGCTCTTGGGAAGCAGCATTCTCGGGTTTCACACACGCTTCAATCGCACCAACTTCATCGAAACGGTGGATCGCGCCCTGGAAACGAAGATCGATTGGGACAGCTCCACGATTTCATACGGCGGCAAGTTAACCGCGGTGAACCATTACCCGATTTCGATTGAATGGCCTAGCCGGGTGCTCAAGGAACAGCCGCCTGTGCCGACGTGTCGGACACATATTCGTTCAAGTAACGGATTCCCTCACACGCAGCGCGTCGGCCTCGGCGTCGAACGAATGGATTATACGAAGGGTATTCTCGAGCGGTTCCTTGCTGTCGAACGGCTTCTGGAGCTGCAGCCGGAATGGATCGGCACATTCTCCTTCATTCAAATCGCTGCCCCCAGCCGCTCCAAGATCGAACAATATCAGCAGCTCACGCAACAGGTCATTGCGTCGGCCGAACGCATCAATCAACGATTTGGGCGAGAGGGATATCAGCCGATTTCTCTCCGGATCGAACACCACGATCCTCAAGAGATCGCGACGCATTATCGAGGGGTCGACTTCTGCATCGTCAGCAGTCTCCATGACGGCATGAATCTCGTGGCGAAAGAATTCGTCGCTGCGCGGGACGACGAGCAAGGTGTGTTGATCCTCAGCCAATTCACCGGCGCCGCGGCTGAATTACCCGAGGCGCTGATGATCAATCCGTACAACATCGATCAGTGTGCGGCCGCTTTGCATGTGGCCCTGACCATGTCCCCAAGCGAACAACGGGCTCGTATGCGTAGTATGCGCGACATTGTGCAGGAGTTTAACGTCTACCGCTGGGCTGGGCGTATGCTGATGGATGCAGCTCGGATGCGGCAACGAGCCCGCATCGCCCGCCAAACGGGGGTGCGAGACGCGCGCACGACCACAGGCGGTCAGGCATGACCTATGTGTTTTCTGAGGAAGGGCGCCTGGCACTGTGCGCGTTGACTGAGAAACCCGTCCTCTACGCCTTCGATTTCGACGGGACGCTTGCGCCGATCTCGCCGGATCGAGACTCCGTCAAGATTTCCTCGTCCATGCATGAACCGTTACAGGAGCTTGGAACACGCGCGCCCTGCGCGGTGATTTCCGGTCGAGCGCTTGCCGATCTTGCGCCGCGGGTCAATGGAGCGGTTCCTTATTTGATCGGGAATCACGGGCTGGAAAGCCCCTGCGCGACTCCCGCGGCTTTGATCTTGGCTGAACATGTCTGTGCGGAATGGATGGAGCGAGTGAGCACGGATTTTGCTCAACCGCTCAAGCTCTATGGGATTGAGATTGAAAATAAACGCTATACCCTCACCTTCCATTATCGAGGGGCCGATGATCCGGTCAAGGCTCGTGGGGCCCTGGTCGTCCTTCTCGATCAGCTCACGCCGACTCCGCGTCTCATATTTGGGAAAGCCTCGGTGAATGTGTTGTACCCGGGGCAAGAAGGAAAAGGGCAAGCCGCCTTGGCTCTCATGAAGCATGTGCGGCAGACGCATCTGTTTTTCATCGGCGATGATGACACAGACGAAGATGTCTTCGAGCTGTCAGAAGGGCTTGCCATGGGGGTGCGAGTGGGCCGGCATGAAAAGTCGCGGGCGGGGTATTTCATCAAGCACCAGGGAGAAGTCGAAGAGATTCTCCGCTTCCTGGCACATCGTCTTGTTCGAACCCCGGAATCGCACGTTTCCTAAGCCCGCGGGTCGTACGTTCAACTCGGGTCAGGGTCACATCTTCAGCAAGTTCGTTGCAGACATGCAGACCTGTGCAGGCCTAGCGAATACAGTAATACACGGTTCAGCGCCGTAGACGCATGTCGGTCGAAGCGTCCCTAACGCCGACCACGCCCCACAGTTCAATACCTTTTGTAGCCTACCGACCGAAAAAGAAGAGTGGCTCCATGCTGCAGACGAACGGTCCGTTATCTGCTACCTTGCCGCGCGACCTCACGTCCGGCTTGGTGGTGTTCCTCGTGGCGCTGCCCTTGTGTCTGGGGGTGGCACTGGCGTCCGGTGCGCCATTGCTCTCGGGGGTATTGGCCGGGATCGTTGGTGGCATCCTCGTGGGGATGTTGAGCGGGTCGCACACCAGCGTCAGCGGCCCGGCCGCCGGTTTAACAGCGGTCGTCGCCGCTCAGATCGTGGCACTTGGGTCGTTCCCGGCGTTCCTCCTGGCGGTGGTGCTTGCGGGTCTGATCCAGATCGGCCTGGGACTCGCCCGGGCCGGGTTCCTCGCTGCGTTCTTCCCATCCAGCGTCATCAAGGGCCTCCTGGCCGCCATCGGGGTGATCCTGATTCTGAAACAGATCCCCCACCTCTTCGGCCACGACCCCGACCCGGAAGGGGATCTGGCCTTCCAACAACCGGACCACGAGAACACGTTCTCCGAATTGGCCCGAACGATCGGGGACATCCACCCCGGCGCGGCCGCGATCGGCCTCTTGTCGATCGTGGTGCTGTTTGTGTGGGGCAAGTGGAAGCCGTTGAAGCACTCCCCTGTTCCCGCACCGCTGATTGTGGTGCTGCTGGGCGTCGGAGTTAGCCTGTGGTTCCGGCAACTCGGCGGGGCGTGGGTTATCGAGCCAAGTCATCTTGTGCAAGTGCCGGTAGCGGACAGCCTGGCGGGGTTCTTCGGGTTTCTACAATTACCCGACTTCTCGCAGTGGGCGAACCCGGCCGTGTACACCGCCGCCGTCACGCTTGCGGCCGTGGCCTCACTGGAAACGCTGTTGAATCTGGAGGCGGTCGATAAGCTCGACCCCCAGCAGCGGACCTCGCCCGCGAGTCGGGAACTGCTTGCACAGGGGATCGGGAACGTGACCGCCGGACTGATCGGCGGACTGCCGATCACGTCGGTGATCGTTCGCAGCTCCGTGAATATCAACGCCGGAGGGAAGACGAAACTCGCCGCGGTCATCCACGGCGTTTTCCTGCTGGTCAGCGTCGCGCTCCTGCCGGTGTGGCTGAACTTGATCCCGCTGTCCTGTCTGGCGGCGATCCTCGTGGTCACGGGGGTCAAACTGGCCAGCCCAGCGCTGGTGAGGCAGATGTGGAGTGAGGGACGATACCAGTTCGCCCCCTTTGCGTTGACGGTGGTGGCCATCGTCCTGACCGATCTGCTGATCGGGGTTCTGATCGGACTGACGGTGAGCGCAGGCTTTATTCTCTACAGCAACATGCGCCAGCCGATTCGCCGTTTCGTGGAGCAGCACCTGGGTGGTGACGTGGTGCACATCGAGCTGGCTAACCAGGTGAGTTTCCTGAATCGCGCTGCCCTGTCCAAAGTGTTAAACGAGGTTCCCCGCGGCGGAGATGTGTTGCTCGACGCGCAGAATACGGACTACATCGACCCGGACGTGCTCGACCTGATTCGAGATTTTAAGGAACAAACGGGGCCGGCCCGCGGCGTCGAAGTGAGCCTGGTTGGGTTTCGGAGCGAGTATCAATTTGACGACCAGATTCAGTATGTGGACTACTCGACCCGTGACCTGCAAGATGCACTCACGCCTCAGCAGGTCTTGCACATCCTGAAGGGCGGCCACGAGCGGTTTCGCAGCGGCCGGCGGTTGACACGTGACCTCGTCCGCCAGGCCCGCGCCACGGCCGAGGGGCAACATCCCCTGGCCGTCGTGCTCAGTTGCATCGATTCCCGCACACCTGCTGAGTTGATCTTTGACTTGGGCATGGGCGACATCTTCAGCGTCCGCATCGCCGGCAACGTTACGAGCTGGAAGGTGCTGGCCAGCGCGGAGTACGGCTGTGCGGTGGCCGGGGCAAAACTGATCTTGGTCATGGGACATACCCGGTGCGGTGCTGTCACAGCAGCCGTCAACCTCATCGGCGAGGTCAGGACGGCCGCCGAGGCCACCGGTTGCCAGCACCTCGACTACATCCTCAAAGACATCCAGCAATCGATCGATCCGGCCACCTGCAGGGCTGTCGAAGCGCGACCGGCTGCCGAGAAGCAATCGTTCGTCGATACCGTGGCCCGCCGCAACGTATTACGGGTTGTTGAGCAGATGCGCGAGCAGAGCCGGACGCTCGACGGTCTCGTCCGGGAGGGGCGAATCGCGATCGTCGGCGCGATGTACGATGTCGTCACGGGCGACATCGAGTTTCTGGCAGAGGATGGAATGTATCACGCGATACCTCCGGAATCGGTTTGACCGTCTGAGCGAGGAAGATAGAGGGGCAAGGTGGCGAGACCACGCGGGACGTCGGCGCCTCACCACATACTCTCGTCGAAGCGCCTTTCAATTTTCTCTAACCCTCTTTTAAGGGAGTGGCCGAGGCGGCCCTTTATTGCGCGCATCGAACGAGCACATTCTGCACAGAAGATCATCAGGCTCCATCCCTTCCTCTGTTCTGTGAGCGAGAAGGACACCTGGCTACTCCCTACCGACTGGCGGATTTTTTCAACAGACTGCCAGTCTTCTCGTATGGTCGAGTGATTCCCTGAGATCAACGACATCTCCTCTCAGAAGCCCAGCGGGTGAGATCGGATCCCTTCGGGAGTTGAATCGATTCGAATAACGTTGGGACACGAGTGAGGAACTATGATATTTAATCCGCAGGGAAACAAGGAAAGGTCGAAGGACCGGGATCGTGTCATTGTGAAAGGGACGGGATGTTGAGCTTTACGGATCACTGGACAGGCTACATCGCCTTAGCGGTGTTTCTGGCTGCCTACGTGTTGGTGATTGTCGAAGAAAATATTGATCTGCGGAAGTCAAAACCCGTCATGGTGGCGGCAGGCGTCATCTGGATCCTGACGGCCACCGCCTATGCCTCTCAGCACCAATCCCATGCCGTCGCCGAACTCCTGCGCCATAACTTACTGGAGTATGCCGAATTGCTGCTGTTTCTTCTCTCCGCGATGACGTTCATCAATACCATGGTGGAGCGCAACATCTTTACGGCGTTGCAGACCAGCCTCGTGTCATTCGGTTTGTCTTTGCGCGCAGTGTTCTGGCTGACCGGTGTGTTGGCGTTTCTCATTTCTCCTGTCGCGGATAATCTGACGACGGCGCTGGTGATGGGCGCCGTGGTGATGGCCATGGGAGCGGGCAACAGACGATTCATCAGCACGGCTTGCATCAACGTGGTGATTGCGGCCAATGCGGGCGGCGCGTTTAGCCCCTTTGGGGATATCACGACCCTCATGGTCTGGCAAAAAGGTGTGGTGCAGTTTGGCGATTTTTTTTCGCTGTTCCTTCCCTCTCTCACGAACTGGCTCGTTCCGGCCGCTCTGATCTCCATCACGATTCCGAACGAGAAGCCGTCAGCCAGAACGGAGCACGTGCGGGTCAAGCATGGCGGCTATCTCATCGTGATGCTGTTCCTCGTCACCATAGCCGGAACGGTACTCATGCATCATTATCTCGAGATGCCTCCGTTTCTCGGCATGATGACGGGGTTGGGCGTGCTGAAATCGTATGGATATTTTCTCCGGCGCAAGGAGCTGGCAACCTGGACCGAGACCTCCGCGCTTGATGGCGAGAATGACGTGAGTCGCCGCGAATTGTTCAAGCCTGCCGTCAAGCCGTTCGATGTCTTCATCAGCATGAAGCGTGTGGAATGGGACACGCTCATGTTCTTTTACGGCATTATGCTTTGCGTCGGGGGCCTCGGCGCGTTGGGGTATCTGGCCGCACTCTCCAATCTTCTCTATGGAACTATGGGGGCGACAACCGCGAATATTCTGGTCGGGGTCCTCTCTGCGGTGATCGACAACATCCCTGTTATGTTTGCGGTGTTGAGCATGAATCCGGATATGAGCGTCGGCCAATGGCTGTTGGTGACTTTGACAGCCGGTGTCGGTGGGTCGCTGTTGTCTATCGGGTCGGCAGCGGGCGTGGCCCTTATGGGCCAGGCACGGGGGATCTATACCTTCTCGGCACACCTGAAATGGATCTGGGCGATTGCCTTGGGCTATGCCGCCAGTATCGCCGTGCATCTTATGATGAACAGCGAGCTCTTCAGTCGATAGCTTGTAGAAAATTTATTGGCGTGAAATACTGATCACACGAAAATCAATATCTCTACCGGCCACGGCAAACAACTGAATGCATTTCCTGACGATTTCTCGACGAGCCATCATGAATGAGGTGGGGCACAGTTTTTCTTGTAACCGAGGCGCCGAGAAGGGTACTATAGCAATGTGTGTTAACATTGCGCGACCATCGTCAGGGGAGCCGCGCACGCATTCAAGAACCTGTTGACAACCTCGTTATCCTCGTATTTACTTAAAGGTGTTGTGGTAAGAATCCGCTCATTGTGCTCCGTATTCGTCTTGGCACTATTTCTCTGCACCCTATTCCCGGCTGGGCAGGTCGCATGGTCTTTCACGATTGTGTGCGGCTCGACTAGCGATACTGGAAGTGGGCAAGCCTGCGATTTTAACGAGTTAGGTGAAACAACCGATTCCGAGGACGATTCGCCGCAAGAGACACCGGAGGACTGCGTTACGTCTCGCGTGAATGTTTCAGACTGCCAATCAAGCCGTTCTCATGCCTCGAAGGACGAGATTCCTCCGTCTCCTCTACTCGTGTTCCAGTTATTACATCCTCCGACCGCACACAGTTAGCGCAATGTCGAGGGTGCGTGTCGCCTTCGATCTCGATCATGCAACCTCAGCGTAATTCCGAAGGAGGCAGCACATGCTGGCCCGGGTTTTTATTGTTACCGTCGTGATCACCGTATGTGTGGCAGGAACAAGCGGAGTTCCGGCACTGTCTTTCGCCCAGACGAAAGAGCAAACATCCACGTTCACGCTCGACCGCATCATCGACTTGGCGCTGGAACGGAACCCGTCGATCTTGGGTGCAAAAAGCGTGATCGAACAGAATGAGGGCATGAGGACCCAAGCCGGCGCCTATCCCAACCCCACGATCGGAGGTCAGACGGGGAGCGGCACGCTTCGAGATCCCAGCGTCGGGCCACGTGTGACCGAGTACGGTATGACGCTGCATCAGACGGTAGAATGGCCGGGCATGCGGGCGGCCCGTCAGGATGCGGCAGACGCCGGTCTAGCCGGCGCGACGGTGGGCCTCGATGAAGCCAAGCTCAACCTCATTGCGGATGTGAAGGGGATGTTTTACGAACTGCTGCTGGCGGAACGAACGGTAGAGCTCCTTCAGCAGAATTTGGAGATCGTTCAGGAAGTGGCGCGCATTGTCAGAGCCCGCGTCCGATCCGGCGAAGGCCCTCAATTCGAATCGGTAAAGGCGGATGTGGAGGTGCTCAAAGCCAAGCAAGAGATGACAAAAGCCAAAAATGTTGTGCGTGTGAAACTTGTCGGATTGAACACATTGACGGCGGGGGCTTTGGGAACTCGGTACCAGGTCCAAGGGGATTTCCGGTCGCTCAGGGACCGTCTGGACCCGGAGCAAATGGCAACGCGGGATCTGTCGCAACATCCCATTCTCCAACGCCAGGGAAAACTGGTGGAGCAGGCTGAATTCACCGTCACCAGGGAGCGGCAGTCCCGTGTGCCGAACGTGACCCTGTTTGGTGGGTACGCCAGAGAAACTGGCCGTGAGGGGATGGTGGGGGGCGTGAGTGTGCCGACGCCCCTGTGGTATCGGCAGCAGGGGCACATTGCGACGGCGCTTGGCACCCAACGAAAAGAAGAGGCCGAGCTGCTTCGCGCCAGGAACGACCTCATGCGCGCCATCAATCAACATGCTCGGGAGGCAGAAACGGCGCAAGATCAGATCCTTGTATATGAGGAAGGGCTCTTAAAGCAAGCGCAGGAAGCGCTACGCATTGCCCAATTAAGTTTCCGCCAAGGGGCGTCCAGCCTGTTGGATGTCCTCGACGCCCAACGAGTTCAACGCCAGATCACTGTGGATTACAATCAGGCGCGTTTCGAACTCTCCCTGGCGCTCACACGGTTTGAGCGCGCCCTGGGCGGCCCGCTCTAATTGTGAAATTGTAAAAAGGATCGATGCGAAGCATGGTCACTTCTTCTGAATGCTGTACACATGGATGCGAGCACCATGCGCGCCCACGAACTGGTCTGAGCGCGACCATTCAGGTGTGCTTCGGCGTGCTGCTGTTGGTCTTCTCCACGGCCTGTGACCGTGCGCCGGCCCCGGCGCAGGAGAACGCACCAAAACATGCGTCGAACGAGGCGCGTCTTGTTCGGTTTCCGCTGGATGAAGTCACCCGGTCCGGTGTGACGGTCGAGCCGGTCGGGCGAACGGCCTTTCGCACCTACCGTACCTTCCCCGGTGTCGTACGGCCGAACGAAAACGCATTGGCGAATATTACGACTCTGGTGCGTGGGCGGGTAGCCGAGGTGCATGCCGATTTAGGACAGATGGTCAAGGCCAATCAGCTGTTGGCGGTCCTCCATAGCGGTGATCTCGGACTTGCCCAGTCCGCCTATCTCAAGGCCCGAGCGCGGCGACACGTCGCGGAGCAGGCCTATCAGCGGGCACAGTTTCTTTTCCAAGAGAAAGTCATCGGCCAGGCGGAGGCGCAACGCCGAGAAGGAGAGATGATCAGTATCCGCGCCGAGGCGCAGGAGGCACTCGAAGGGCTTAGGCTGTTGGGCATGGACGACAAGCAGATCAAATCTCTGGAACGGACCCAAACAATCCGCTCGCAGGTTCCCATTGTGGCGCCCTTTGCCGGCCGGGTGATCGCGCGTGATCTCACGAAAGGAGAGCTGGTCGAAACCGCCAATAAACTGTTTGCGGTGGCCGATCTCTCCACGGTCTGGGTGGTGGCCAATGTATCGGAAAAAGATGTTTCCTATGTGCAGCACGCGACCACCGTTCCGAATCAGCCGGTCGAAGTCCACGTGACGGCGTATCCTGATGAAGTGTTCCAGGGGACTGTCGTGTATGTCGGCGACGTCCTCGATACGGCGACGAGGACTATGCAGGTGCGCCTCACCTTGACGAATCCCACCGGTCGCCTGAAGCCTGAAATGTTCGCAACGATTCGCGTCTCGTCAGAACCGGCCGCGGATGTCCTGGTCGTTCCCGAAGCCGCGATTCAGCACGATCGAGATCGCAGCTTTGTGTTTGTCCAACAGGAGCCCGGCGTCTTTGAAGCCAGGACGGTCAGATTGGGCGAGAAGAATGGGACCTTCGCCGAGGTTCTCGAAGGGCTTCGGGAAGGGGAAGTGGTCGTCAGGGAAGGCGCCTTTACCTTGAAATCTGAATTGTTAAAGCCCAAAGACTGAGCATGATCGATAAACTTCTTGAGTTGTCTCTGCGTCGCCCTCTTCTCATTCTGACGTTCTCCGGTCTTCTCGCCCTTTTGGGGTTTTATTCCTTCCGCACGATCCCGATCGACGCGTTCCCCGATGTGACGAGCGTGCTCGTGCAAGTCGTCACCAAAGCGCCCGGCCTTTCCCCGGAAGAAGTCGAGCGGTTGGTGACCTTTCCTATCGAACAACAGGTCACCGGGGTTCCCCATATGACGGAACTACGCTCGCTCACGAAAGTGGGATTGTCGCTGATTACGGTGGTCTTCGACGATCAGATGGATATCAACCTCGCCCGCCAAGTCGTGCTCGAACGGTTGATCGAAGTGCAGGAAAATCTGCCACCAGGATCTGAGCCGATGATGACACCGAACAGCACCGGGCTGGGAGAGGTCTATCAGTACTATCTGGAAGGCCCTTCGCATGCCGGGCTGGACAAGTCCGCAGTCGAACGCGAATTGATCGAACAGCGAACGGTGCAGGACTGGGTCATCCGACCGTTGCTCAAGGGTGTCCCTGGCGTGATCGACATCAATTCGCAAGGCGGGTATGTCAAACAGTACCAGGTACTTGTCGAGCCTGAACTCTTGCGGAAATACGCTCTTTCGCTGGACGAAGTGTTTGCCTCCGTGGCGAACAACAATGCGAACGCCGCAGGCAACATACTCGAGACCTATGCTGAAAAATACATCGTCCGTGGCGCGGGACTGATTAAGAAACTGAGCGATATCGAGGACATCGTCGTCAAGGAAGCGGGCGGCACGCCCGTGCACATCCGCGACGTTGCTCAGGTACAGATCGGCCATGCCATTCGCCATGGCGCCGTCGTCCTGAATGGTGAGCGTGAGGTGGTGGCCGGAATTGCCCTCATGCTGCGAGGGGGAAATGCCCGCGATGTCGTGGAAGGCATCAAGGTCAAGATCGCCGAGATACAGGACAAGGGTCTGCTGCCGGCAGGATGGCGGATCGTTCCCTTTTACGATCGCATCGAATTGATCTCCGCTGCGTTGAAGACCGTGTATAAGGCATTAGGCGAAGGCGTTCTTCTGGTGGTGGTCGTGCTGTTCATCTTCCTGGGCGATACCAGGAGCTCGTTGATCGTGGCGGCAACGCTCACGGTCACACCGCTCGTGACGTTTTTCGTGATGGATCGATTCGATCTTACGGCCAATCTGATGTCCTTGGGTGGCCTGGCCATCGCCATCGGGATGATGGTCGACGCCTCCGTCGTGGTGGTGGAAAACATCCATCGGCATCTCTCGGATCCCCGTCATCAGGGCCTGCCCAAACAGGCCCTCATTCTCAATGCCGCTCGGGAAGTCGCCCGCCCCGTGGTCTTCGGTATCATCATCATCATCATCGTCTTTATGCCCATCCTTTCTTTCCAAGGCATGGAAGGCAAAATGTTCAAGCCGATGGCCTATACCATCATGATCGCCCTGATGGTGTCGCTCATTCTGTCTATTACCCTGTCCCCGGTCCTGTGTTTGCTGAGCTTGCGACCAGGGCATGCCGATACCGATCCGTTGGTGCTTCGATGGGCCAAGCGCACTTATCTTCCTGTGCTGCGCTGGGCGTTAGGACATCGTGGCGTGGTGCTGACCGCCACCGGACTGGCGTTGGCCGGTAGTATTGCGCTCTTTCCATTTTTGGGATCGGAGTTTGTTCCAATTCTGAATGAAGGCACGATGGCCCCTCTCACGATTCGCTTGCCGAGTATTTCCTTGGAGCAATCGATCAAGATCGAGCGCGAGGTGCAGAAGGCGGTGATGGAGTTTCCTGAAGTGCAGATGATGGTATCCAAGATCGGACGCACGGAATTGGCGAACGACCCGCAAGAGCCGAACGAAAGCGATTCCGTCGCGATGTTGCATCCGATCGACACATGGACGACGGCTTCCACCATGGCAGAGTTGAAAGAGAAGGTTCGCGAGCGGCTGGCGAAGGTGCCCGGCGCCAACTTTCTGATCAGCCAGCCGATCCAGCAACGGGTGGACGAACTCATCTCGGGGGTGCGCGCTGAGGTCACGGTCAAACTGTTCGGGCCAGACCTGGATGAGCTGCGTAAGACGGGGGATGCGATTGCCGGCATCCTTGGCACGATTCGGGGCGTTGAAGATCTCAAAGTCGAGCAACTTTTCGGCCAACCCTACATCACGATCGATATCGATCGTGGCAAGATTGCCCGGCACGGCATCAATGTCTCGGATGTGCGCGAGGTGATCGCCACTGCGATCGGAGGAGAAGCTGCAACCCGGGTGTACGAAGAGCATCGACGGTTCAATTTGGTCGTACGATTTCCGGAACAGTATCGGAACAGCATCGAGACCATCGGGAACATTCGACTGAAGGCCAGCGGTGGGGCCTACATTCCGCTCAGCGATCTCGGTACCATCCGGATGCACGAAGGGCCGGGGCGCATCAACCGTGACCAACTTCAGCGGTATCTGCCGGTCAGCTTCAATACACACGGACGCGACATTGGTGGGATTGTGGCTGAGGCCCAGGATCGAATGGCCCAAGAGATCAAGCTTCCGGAGGGGTACACGGTCGTCTGGGGTGGATCGTTTGAAAATATGCAGCGGGCGATGGCCCGCATCAAGATTATCGTGCCGATCACGATTGCGGTGATATTTTTGCTCCTGTTTTCGTCGTTTTCCTCGCTCAAGCAGGCGGCGCTGATCATTTGCAATCTCCCGTTTGCGCTCATTGGCGGAATTGTCGCCTTATGGGTGACGGGGGAATACCTGAGCGTGCCGGCTTCGGTCGGTTTCATCAATCTGTTCGGCGTGGCGGTGTTGAACGGCATCGTGTTGGTCTCGTACATGAATTCGCTTCGGCGGCAGGAGGGGATGGAAGTGCGGCAGGCGGTGCTGTCCGGCTGCGTGATGCGTCTCCGGCCCGTCTTGATGACGGCGCTGGTTGCGTTACTGGGATTGGTGCCGCTCGCTCTTTCCCAAGGGATCGGGTCTGAAGTGCAACGGCCGCTGGCCGTCGTGGTGATCGGCGGGCTCGTCAGCTCGACGTTCCTCACACTTGTCGTCCTGCCGGTGCTCTACCAGTGGATCGAAGAGCGCGCTGTCGCTCCGAGCCCTTTGCGCGTGGCACAGGGGGCTATTGACCACACGGATGGAACGGTGCAAGCGGTTCCATCGCGGCATATATGAGACGCGACATGGCCATGCGGGGCCTGACGGTCGCCGAGAGGACGAGGCCGATGATCCATACGCTGACGATGGACTGCACATGTGATGTGTCCGCCTTTCCGACGATAAAAATCCGGCGGTAGGTTCAAGCGGTGCTTGTAACAGCTATCTCCAGTGCAGCCGCCTGCATCTGAAGCTCCAACATCTTCCGTGGACGTTGTGTCAACCGATCGCACGATCGTGTTTAAGTCTGTTTGGGGATCGTGTGACAGGTTTGTGCCTTTCTGGAAATACTGACGCATCAAGCGGTTCGTATGCTCATTCGTGCTTCGCTGCCATGGGCTTGTGGTTTACAAGAATAGGCCAGCACCGTGGTATCGACCGTCAATTGTTTGTGCTGGGACAATTCGATTCCTCGATCCCGGATAATAATCAGCGCAATGCCGCCGTCAATTGTCGTATCTGCGTGCTCAATACCGTCACCACACTGTTAGTGTCTTTCCCCTGCATCTTCACAAACAGGGTGAAGCGCGACCGACGGTCCACCAAAGTGGGTAATATGCGTATTCTGTGAGCCGGTGATCAGATCCCCTTCCCATGATCGGGAGTCGCCTGACCTTCCACTGGAAAAGCCATCGATTATCCGCCCGCGCGGTTGACGAACCGTGCTCGTGTTTTGTGCATGCCGTATCCTGTGCCGGATCGGAGACGCGCGCCTAATTCTTCCTTGAGCACCTCTCACAACTTCACCGTATCCCAGATAGTGTTGCGTTGACCGCGTGAACTTACCGGGTGCGGCATTCCAGCGGGAGACCGTCAACTGTAATGCTGGAGGATCTTTAACGTCTCTATAGATGGGAGGACGTGCGTTAGTGTCTTGGAATGAAGCTCCCCGCAGCAAGCTGCTGGGCATCACAGAACTAAAACCGTGGGAGATGCCAGAGATCTTCGGGGTGCTTCCGCATCCGCAGCGGGCCAGAGGGCGTTTTTTGACCGTATTCGAACAGGCTGAATCAGATGGCGTAGAGGAACCGCCATGGCCGTCGCGGCATGCCTGCTTGATTGTGGATCGGGAAGGGCATGACGTCACAAGGTCTCCTGCCCAAGCACGCTGGGTTAACGCATCTCGTGACGATTCTTCTGCATGAGAGATTATCCGTCATGACACGTCGGTGCGTTCGAGTCAGGCGTGGGTAAAATGCCCTTCCATGAAATACATAGGAAATAACCTGAAAGTGAGCAATATAGACCAGTACGCTGATGAGGTTACGGGCATAGTTGAAAGCTCTGATGGTAATACCTTAAGCATTCGAGAAGGATCGGTGACTGGTGACAGGCATTTCGAATCTTGATTGTCCACAGTGATTCCTCTTTGGATACACGCGGTTCTTTCACATTTAAAAGCGAGGTCCGTGCCAGAGGAGCAATACCAGAGAATCACTGATTGCCGTGATTTGGCGAGGCTATTACTAGGGCATCCGGATGTAAGAGCTATCCCTGCTGTGGCATTCTGGGCCTGACAGGATTAAATATCTGTCGCAAAATGCAACAGCAAGGTTCTCAGTCCAAGGCAAGTAATTGAGTTAAGTCACAGAATTGCTCACGGATGAGTGAATTTATTTTGCATCGCGTGACTATTGACCAGTCGGGCACACGAATTGCTGATTGCGGGAGAAGGATAGGCGGATGGTGGAACGAAGGGGTATCACTCACACTAACAGGAGGAC
>Ga0163153_10001967_pt1 | contig 31336 bp, 42 predicted proteins | sample OliLakLV19MP6IB1_FD_148629 | JGI IMG/M metagenome (GOLD analysis project Ga0163153, IMG submission 148629) | Freshwater microbial mat bacterial communities from Lake Vanda, McMurdo Dry Valleys, Antarctica - Oligotrophic Lake LV.19.MP6.IB-1 | ecosystem: Environmental > Aquatic > Freshwater >...
CCATCCCGCGTCCCCGGTGGCTCCGTCGCCTCGTCTCGGCCCGGGAACATCGCCGACTTCTACTATCCGGCCCAAAACAGCGATCTCCTGCACAACCACCGACTCTCATGAATAATGCGGGCTAGCGATGCCGGTCCTGCCGTTCCAGCGTGCTCTCGAGAGAGTGTTTCAACTTGTCCGTCGCGCCGGCGACCGCCTGCTCCAAGGTGCCGGCCTGGCACGTCACCGCGGTGGGCTGCCGCCCCTCGATGCGGGCTTCGATCAGGCAGCGCTTGTCGTTTTGCCCTTTCTTGCCGCCGTTCTCGTCACTGAGGTGTACCTCAAGCCGGGTGATGCGTTCGCTGAAGCGGTCAAGAGAGCTCGCCACCGCAGCTTCAACCCGAGCCACCAGCGCTTCTCGCCCTTCGATATGGTTGTCGGTGTTGACTTGTATGTGCATGAGCTTCCTTCTTCCTGTTACTTCGCTTCGGTTGCCCGTCTCCGGCATGGCATTCCAGTGTCCGTCCTGCGAAGAGGCCGTGTCTGCCGGCCAGCGCACACAGCCTGGTGTGCTGAAGAACACCGGGCGGCGCCGAACTTTCCTTCCCTGCCCTCTCGAAAACCCCAGCAAATAGCGGTCAGTGGATCCTGGGCTTTTCGCGGGGATACGCAGGGCGGTGACCTTTTTCAGCACCCTGCTACCTGAGTGACTTGCAGCACCGGAAGCCGAGGTGGTAGTTCTCGTGGCTGCCGTCGTCCATCACCTTCGTGCCGTGCCAGAACGGCGCTCGCCAACGACACCAGTCTTCATGAGCTTTGTAGCGATCGAAGATGAACCAGCTGCCCTTCATCTCGGTGACGCCGAGAGTCCTGCTTCCGCGACTCGACATCTGAGTTTCATCGAGGGGCAGATTCATGTGCTCGGCCGCGTTGCCGTTGATGTCATAAACCCCTGAAGAACTGTGGCAGGCGGGGAAGTAGCCGGCGGGAAATGTGTTCGAGCCGCAGCCGGCCCAATTGCCGCCATTGCAGCCAGGGGTCTTGGCGCTCGAGGTCCCGCAGATACCCTTCCGGTAGGCCGGTCCATAGCTCCATGATTTCGTCGCGGCGTCCTTGCGATTGTGCGCCGAACGCATCGATTCGGCGCCGGACATCAAAGACTTGCCCTTGGCGAGGGCGAAGTCATAGTCCGGCTCTTCGAGACTGCCGGCACATCCGCCTTCCCATTCGTGAGCGTCGCACAGGCGCTTGCCTTCGGCCTCGCAAACCAGAGCGGCGGCGCGCGCTTTGATCCACACCACGGGATAGGAGCAGGGGATATTGGGGAACTCGAACCGGTCGATGCACGACGTCGCGTCTTCCGGCTTCTGGCGCGAAGCGTCGTAAAGCGGCGTCATGTATCTGGCCCCGCAGATGCGGTCGGAGGCCGGGTCTTCATAGGACACCTTCGCGGCCTCGAGCTTTGCCGCGCATTCCTGAGGGGTGGCGGGATGCCGCGTCACTGCGGGATTGCCCTGGCCGATGCGACTTGAGGTCGCGAAGATCTCCTCGATGCGGCGCATCGATTCGTCGCTCAGGCCATGCACGCGCTTGAGCTCAGCCAGCAGCCCTTCGTTGCGAGGGCTCGAAGCGGCGACCTGCTTGATCTGCGCGTCAGTGAGACCGGTGCTTTGTCGGGCGATCAGGAGGGCTATGACCGCGCAGGCCAGGCGCGCGCCACGGTTCATCGGGGCGAGCGCCGAAGCAGGTAGAAGAAGTCGCGGTTGTCCGCGACACTCACGAAGCGCGGAAGGGTCTTCCCGTCTTTCGATCCGTCGACCGCGTCCATGCCAAGAATGAGATGGTCGGTGCGAAGGGTCGAACCCTGCGGGCGATAGGTGGCCAGGTACGTATGTTCGAGCGCGTTCATATCCAGCTGCATCGCGTAGCTGCATCCGGCGGCCTGGAAGATGCGCGCCATGGCGGAAGGGGTTGCCGTGGAAAAGTAGCCGTAGATCAGATACTGACGGCCCTGGTTCTCCTGCATGCACAGGCCGGCCCGCAGAGTCCGCAGTTTCTTGCCGGCGGAGCCGGACCAGTTGCCGCCACCCCAGCTGCGCACTTCGGAGCCGGGCGCTCCGAGGCCGGTCGAAGGGTCACGTTCCAGGATCGGGACGCCGTTCTGGCGCGCGTAACGAATATGGGGAAGGCTGGCGTTGTCTTCGTCCGTCCACGTCTTGAGGGTGATGGAACCGTCCTCGAGACCGATCACGGTGGCGAGGCCGGAGTGGAGTTTGCTCAGGACCACGCCGTTTTCGATGAAACCGTAATGCGCGCCATGGGTCTCGGCCGCATCGCTCGATGACCGCAGGGCGCCGTGCGTACGCTTGAAACCGCCGGTGAAGGTGGCGGCCACGCGACTGGCTTCAGTCGGACTGAGCATTCCCGTTCGCACGAGGGGTTCGACGGTGGCCGTTCCATCAGGCCCGGTTTTGGAGTTGCCCCGAATCGCGGGCCGGACCGCATCCGACCACTCAACCCGCGGGTGATCGGTTCCAACCCGGAAGCCCATGTCGAACTGCTCGAGATCGAAGGCTACGAGAAAAGCAAGGGCGCCGGATTCCTCCGAGTCGAGCGGTGAAACACGATTCCCCTGTTGGGCGATGACGTCGGGCGACACCAGGTCGGGCCGCAACGTGGTCAGGAAGATTCCCGGATTGTCCACCGTTCCATACCAGCGACCCACCGCAACGCGTCCTTCGTCTTCGCCGGTCAACGGGATTTCGAGATTGACCGGGACGACCAGCTGATCGAGCGCTTCGGCTTTGACCCGGGGAGGAATGGGGCCGGTGCCTGCGGGGGCCGGCGCAGATCCAGCGCGGGCCGGGGTCAGGCTCGAGGTGACGAGGAAGGCGTCCTGGTAGAAGAGGTCCTTGACGAACGATGTCATCTCCTCGCCTTGCCAGACATGGTCGCGAAGGAGGTCGACCACGCGTTCTTTCGGGGTGCGATGGCCGTCGATCGGATTGCGCAGGTAGACCGCTCCGCCGCACAGCGGCGCATAGACGAGGCCGGAGTGACGCGCCTCCGTCAAAGCCACCGGATTCGCGGCGGACCACAGGTCGCACGGACTGCTTTGCTTGAAAACGCCATCCGAGCGTTCGAGGATGAGGCCTGTGGCGTAGGCGGGATCAAGCCCGAGCCTCACCCCGGGCTGGCTTTCGAGGTGATACGAAACCGTCTCGCCGCCTTCAATCCTCAATTGCAGGATGTACCACGTGCCGATGTTGGGATTCAGGTCGATCAGGCTTGCCTGGACCGCCTCGCCGTCACCCCGGGCAAGGCTCGTGATCTCGCGGAATTGCTGAAGCTCGATGACGGTCTTGGACCGATTCGCGTCGTATTCCGCGGCGCGTTCGGCCACCGGCCTCGATGGAACTGGCGCGGCGATTTGAGAGGCGATGGCGGCGGCGGCACGAATCGGGGCGAGGCGGCGGGCCGGCGAAGGAGTATTGACGGACTCAACGGCCAGGACGGAAGGCACGACCTTCGAACAGGCGGCGGTCATCGAGACGGCCAGGCCGAAGGCCAGGGCGCCCAACCAGGACACCACAGGGCGGGGCTCTCGCCTTGACACGTTCAAGGGCCGGGCTACACACTCCCCCGATGTCGAAAACGAGGCTGACGGGCGCGGGCTGTCTGCTCGTCTGCATTCTTGGGTCGTTTGCTTCACCGCGCGCAACTGTTCACGCCACAACGTTCGTGGCGCCTTCTCTGAACCTGCCCCCCCGGCCGGCCGATGCCATCGGCGGAGCGGAGTTCATCAGGCGCACCGCCGGCATGTCCGTCGTGGAGCGTGACCGGGCGGTGGTGGCCGAGATTGAGAAAGGGAACGTGCCTTCGTTCCTGAATCAACTGAAGCCGGTCACGGTCAACAGCAAGGCGACCGACGGCCGGGCCGTGACGGCCACGGTGTGGGTGACTCCGGATTATCTCGCCATAGGCTCGGACGACGACTTCTTCTATGTGCCTCTGAACTACTACTCGGCTACGTTGATCGCGGATCGCCTGGGGTGTGTCCTCCCGACGCCGCGCATTGTCGATGCGATCTACGATCAATCGGTTCACCATTTGAAGCCCGCTCCGTTGCCCGCGAGCCCGCTCATGGCGACGAACCTCTACATGGCCGAGCACAAGCAGAAGGTCGACGCCCAGCGTCGCGGTTTCACTCCTGGCAATTTGATCGCGGGCCACAAAAAAGACCTTGTTCTGACCAACCGCCTGGCTCAGATCCCCGGACGCGTCGCGATTTATGGCTGGCATCTCGCGACCGGGCAACCCATTCAGCCTTTGAGCCTCGTGCACGGCGCTCGATACGTCGACTACAGCCACGGGGTTCGATTGGTCGCTTCGGTCGTGGACTTCGGCGGTGTCGCGCGATCCATCTACGACGCTCTTCAGGATTCCAGGCTCGCGCCCGCCCTGAGTCGCGAAGGCGTCACGCGCAATCCCTGGGGATTGATGCATCCGCAGTCTGCGGGGTCGACCACTCCGGCCCAGGCCGTCGCCCCTAAGCTGAAGCTCGCCGGCCACTAGGCGCGAGGTCGTTCGACGCGACAGCGTCCCCTTCCTCGGGGTCGGCGCTCCATTTACGAGAGTGATCATTCCAGCGCTTTCAAGAGCAACTCCCGTGCCACTCTTTTGGGTCCGCGGAACCCCGGGCGCGATGCCCGCGAACGGCGTCTCGGGGTCGCGATGGGCGAATGCACTCAATCCTCGTCCATTCCTGACGCGACTGTTGTAGAAACGGGCCTTTGCCCGTCTGACCCGGCTTCTCGTAGTTGTTCGCCACCTTGCCAAAGGGCCTTCTTCGGGATCCGGAAAGTCCGGCGACTACTGCGGGGAACCACGGCGGCAAAGGCGACGAGGCAGCGTGGCAACGAAGCTCACCTTGGGTGGAGTCCGTTTTTCAGCCGATAAGCGACACACTCGTTTCCGTGCGCGCGGCGCGTCCCGTCGCCGGATCGCGAAAGGTGAGCTGCAAGGCGTAGGAGCCTGCCGGGGCGTCGGGCGGCTTAAGTGTGACGACGTATCGATCGAAGCCATCGGGATCTTTCACGACCTTCGGCAGCCCTTCGATGCTTAAGGACAGCGGCGTTCCACCCGCAGACGCGAGCTCGCCCGTGACCTCGAACCGGGCGCCCGAATCCGCGCGGCCGGGCCAGACGAAGACGCAGACGTCCCGGGCGTTCCCGGCGACAGAGTGACACCCCCGTCGGGAACGAAGGCCTTCCGCTCACACCGAGGGGATCGGCGCCCAAGGGGCTTGGGAGTCCCTTCCCATCGAGGACACGAGCGACGGCTTCATGGTCGCCCGTGAAGTTATTCAGGACCTTGAGACCGCTGCGTCCCCAGGTGGCGACGGCTACGAGGTCGCCTTGAGCCAGGGTGTCGCGAACGAAAGTAATCGCCACCTTGCGTCCCCGCAGCGCACCGGCCGGGGGCGAGAACTCCTGATCTATAAGCAGGAGGAACTGCCGTGGCGCTTCCGCCTGAAACGCGACAGGCATCTGAGCGAGATGGGTCGACGAGGCCGCCGTGACCGGCAGGTCGACATCCACCGCCTGGAACGCGACGATTGGAACCTTCCGGCCGCCGTCCTCGACTTCGAAGTCTTCCGCGGCCAGGCCGCGCACGGCCTTGCCGTTCTTATCCGTGACGAAGACCGATACGGCCACGAGAGCCACGTCGGCCCCGAAAACCCTAGCAGTCCGTGGTGAAAGTCGACCGCGAGCGAAAGCGAGAGATTTTTCGTCAGATCAAGGCGTCAGACCGCAGGAATACCGGGAGTATTTCAAGGTTTGGCAACGCAGAGCTCTGCGGAAAAGATCCGCTTTCGGCGCGGAGGGATTTTCACCACGGGCTGCTAGGGTTCAAAATCATGAACCTGCCCAGACTCCTGCTCTTCGCACTCAGTCTCGTCTCCACGCTCGCCATCGGCGCCACCGCGCTGCGCGCCGGCGACCAGGACTTCGTGCTCGTCAACAAGACCGGCTATGACATCGACGAGGTGTACGTGTCGGCCGTAAACGAAAAGGACTGGGGCGAAGACATCATGGGCAGGGACACGCTCGACAACGGCCAGAAGGTGACGATCGAGTTCTCGCACAAGGATAAAGAGTGCATGTGGGACATGAAGATCGTCTTTTCCGATGAGGAGGAAGCGGTCTGGGAGGACTTCGATCTGTGCAAGGTCCGCGAGATCACGCTCCGCTACGAGGGCAAGCGCCCCACCGCCACCTTCAAGTGATGGACGTTGAGCGGTGAAAGCCGTCGGAACCGCCGCCGCACCCTAAACTCCGCCTTCTTTTTTTTGATCGGAGGCCGTTTGGAGATCGTCCATTAACGGTTGTGGTTCCTGAAGCCCGAGGGCATTCAGTGGCTGATTCAAACCGGGGGATGGCCCCAAGGCCAGGCTTCGCGCCACCTGCGGGGGTTTGGCGCGGTGGCCGCGGGAAGGCGGCGAGCGGACAACCCGAAGGCGCTACCATCGGCGCGCGATGAAGGCGAGGGGTGACGACGGAATGCTCAACGCGGTCTTCGCCCTGCCGCGCACGGTCTGGCTGATCGGGCTGATCAGCCTGGTCAACGACAGTTCGAGCGAGATGCTCTACCCCCTCATCCCGCTCTACCTCTCCTCCGTGCTGATGGCCGGACCGCGCGCACTTGGGATCATCGAAGGGATCGCGGAGGCGACCGCCTCCCTGCTCAAGCTCTTCTCCGGGGTGATCGTCGATCGCGCTTACCGCGCCAAGCCCTGGATCGTCTTCGGCTACGCCGTCGCGGGCCTCGGTCGGCCGCTGATCGCGTTCGCCACCAGCTGGCCCTGGCTCCTCGCGATTCGGTTCGGCGATCGGGTGGCCAAAGGACTTCGCTCGTCTCCCCGCGACGCGCTGCTCGCGGGAAGCGTCGGCCCGGACCGGCGCGGTCTTGCCTTCGGACTTCACCGGGCCATGGACAACGCGGGAGCCGTGATCGGTCCCGTCATGGCCTCGTTGCTGCTCGCGACCGGGATGCCCCTGCGGCAGGTGTTTCTCTGGTCGGTGATTCCCGCCGCGGTGTGTCTGTCCCTGGCCTTCGCGATCCGCGAGGAGAAGCCGGTTGAGCGCGGACCGCGCGCGCCCTTCGATTGGCGGATGAGGGACCTGCCGCCCGTGTTCAAGCGCTATCTGGTCGTGGTGGCGCTCTTCACCCTGGGCAATTCGTCCAACATGTTTCTGCTCCTTCGAGCCAGAGAACTGGGCGTCTCCGAAGCGCACGTGCCGCTTTTGTGGGCCGCGGTCTCCGCTGTCGCGATGCTCTTCTCGACCCCGCTCTCGGCCCTCTCCGATCGGGTGGGCCGGACCCGGCTGCTGGTTGCCGGCTACGCCGCCTACGCGATTTTCTATGCCGGTTTCGGTTCGCTGGTTCAGGGCGGCACGTGGCTCTTCCTTCTCTTCGGCTTCTACGGCCTGTTCCTGGCCGCGACTGAAGGTGTCGAGAAGGCGCTCGTAGCGGACATAGCACCGCTCGGACGCCGGGGCACCGCCTTCGGCTGGTTCAACCTCGTGACGGGGGCGGTTCTGCTACCGGCCTCGGTGGTGTTCGGCTGGCTCTATCAGGCGGCCTCCCCGCTCGTCGCGTTCAGCTTCTCGAGCGCGTGCGCCGGCTTCGCGGCATTTCTGCTTCCCACCTGGGTTCGCGCGGATTCCGGGGTTGCGCCCCTTGCGAAAGGGCAGGCATGAAGGGCGCGCCCTCACGCGTACTTGTCACCGCGGAGAACCTCGACGTCTTCCGCCCAGGCCACGACGGCGTGATGCTCGAAGTAGTTCGCGGCCACGTGCTCCAGGACGCGCGCGGCCACGTCCATGCCAACCAGCGTCTCGATGCGGATGTTCCGCCCTTCCCACTCACTCGCCCGCACTCCGCGCGATCCCTCGCCCCGCGCCTCCGTGAGGGTGTAGCCGCGGGCGCCCAGGGCGCGGACCTCCGAGATCAGCCGGCGCTCGAGCAGCGCCTCCGCCACGATCGTCACTTTCTTGAGGGTCACGGTCTTCATGGCTACCTCGGTTGGAGAAGGCGGGCGAACGCATGCAGGAGGGGGATCCCGACCACAAGGTTGAAGGGAAACGTGATGACCAGGGTGGCGGTCAGGTACAGGCTCGGGTTTGCCTGGGGCAGGGCAATGCGGACCGCCGCTGGAGCAGCGATGTAGGAGGCGCTGGCCGCGAGAACGCCAAAAACGGTGGCGCCACCCTGGGAGAGCCCGGTCCACGTCCCGAGCAGCACGCCGATCAGTCCGTGGAGCACCGGCATCACGACCCCGAACCCCACGAGGAACGGACCGGCCTGCCGCAAGTCGCGGAACCGCCGGGCGGTGAGCAGACCCATGTCGAGCAGGAAGAGGGTGAGGGCCCCTTTGAACAGTCCCTCGAAGAGCGGGGCCACCTGCGCCACGCCCGACGGGCCGGAGAGCCACCCGATGGCGATCCCGCCCACGAGCAGGACCACGCTCTTGCCCGTGAGCAGTTCGCGCACGACTCCACCCCAGGCATGCCCCCGGCCCGCCTGGGCGAGGTAGAGGGCCACCACGATCCCCGGCACCTCGAGCAGAGCCACGAGCGCGGGGAGGAACCCCTCGCAGGGGACGCCCAGCTTCTCCAGGAAGGCGAGGCTCGCGATGAAGGTGACCGCGGAGACCGAGCCGTAGTGGGCCGCTATGGCGCCGGCGTCGACCGGCGCGAGGCCGCCCAACCGGGTGAGGATGTGAAAGCACCAGACCGGCGTGGCCACGCCGAGCGCCAGGGCAGCCACGCCGGGGAGCAACACCGGTCCGAGGCCATGTTCCGCGAGGGCCACGCCGCCCTTGAGCCCGATGGCGAGGAGCAGGTAAATGGCGAGGGAGTCGTAGAGCCCATCCGGAAGCTTCAGATTGCTGCGGACGAGGGTGGCCACGATTCCGAGGGCAAAGGCGAGCACCATCGGGGAAAGCAGGTTGGCCTGGAGAGCCTCGAGCGAGCTCATCGGCCGCCCGCTCGTGGCGGTCGCCCGCGAGGCTCGAGGAAGAGCTCGCGCCGGGCCGCCTCGGCGATCGCCACCACGGCGGGGTGCTCGAGCTTCTTCTCCACCGTGATCGCGTAGAAGCGCTCCCGCACGTCGACCCGCCCCACGAGCCGGACGCCGTACTGCCGCCGCACTTCGGCCTCGATCACCGACGGCACCGCGAAGAGACCCGCGCCCGACTGCCCGAACACCTTGAGCAGCGCGCTGTCGTCGAACTCGCCGACGATGTCGGGGCGGATGCCCTGGGCTTCGAACCACTGATCCAGCAAATGGCGCAGCGCGGCGTGAGGCGTCGGCAGGAGGAAGGGGGCACCGTCGAGCGAGCGCGGAAAGCCGCGGCGGCGCGCCGTCGCCAGACGCTTGGCGCCGAAGATCGAGACCCCGCACTCTCCGAGGACATGGCTGTAGGCCTTGACCTTCACTGTCGGCCCGGCGGGGGCGTCGGCCAGGACCACGTCCAGGCCGTGAATCGCAAGCTCCGCCAGCAGACGCTCCGGCCGATCCTCCAGGCACTGGACGCGAACGGGCTCGGGCAGCGCGAAGGCCGGCTCCAGCAGCCGATGGGCGATCAGTTTGGGGATGGCGTCGGCGATCCCCACCCTGAGTCTGGCCGGGCGGCCCGTGGGCCGGCCCTTCAGGGTCTGCACAAGCTCGGCCCCCAGGCCGAAGATGTCCTCGGCGTAGCGAAAGACCACGCGCCCCGTCTCCGTCAGAGCGATGCTGCGCCCGGAGCGTGTGAACAGCTTCTCGCCCAGGGCCTGCTCCAGGGCCCGGACCTGCGCGCTCACCGCCGGTTGCGAGATGTTCAGCTTCTCGCTGGCGCGCGTCACGCTTCCTTCCCGGGCCGCGGCCCAGAAGTAGCGGAGATGGTGGTAGTTCAAGGACTCCATGTTGAAACACGATACATTCAGATTAATTATGTATCAACCATAATGAATGTACTTGTTTATTTAGACCCAGACGCCTAGCTTGAAAGCGTGCCTTACGGGTGGGCACTCGCGGGTGAGGTGGTCATGAGATTCGATGTCAGGGATCGCGGTTTCAAGGTGGCGGAGGGGATCAAGAAGTACGCGGGGCGGCGCCTCATGTCCGGGCTCGACCATCGCGTACCTCGGACGGATAACGTGACGATGACAGGGGAACGTGGACAGGTCCGAGCGTGCCCGGTGGAGTTCGCGAGTCGGCGTCGGCTCACGGGCATCCGCGGTGCGACGCAGCCGATGGTGAGGCGGTGAGGATCCATGTTCGCAGCCGTGGAATCGAGCTGACGAACGCGTTGCGCGCGTACGCAGAGCGGCGGCTCCGGTTCGCCCTCGGCCGTTTCGGGAGGCGGCTCCGGTCGGTGATGCTGCGCATGGACGACGTGAACGGCCCGCGGGGCGGGGCGGACAAACGCATCCTGATCGTCGCCCGTCTCGCGCCTGCTTGGGACGTCCGCGTCGAAGACCTGGACGGAGATCTCTACGTGGCCATCGACCGCGCCGCGGACCGCCTGGACCGCGCCGTGACGCGTGAGATGGAACGTCGGCGGGACTAGTCCAGCCAGCATCTCCCGGGAGAAACTGGCCGACGCCGATGGGCGAGGACCGAATGGGAATCAGGAAAACTTATGCAGAGCATCGCAAGTTTATATTTGTTTATGAGTGGGTCATCGGCTAGTCTGACGCCATGCTCTGGATGTATGCCGGTTTCATCGCCCTCGTCCTGATCCTCCTGGCCCTCGACCTCGGGGTCTTCCACCGCAAAGCGCACGTCGTGTCCGTGAAGGAGGCGCTTGGGTGGTCCGCCTTCTGGATCGCCCTGGGCCTCGCCTTCTCGGTGTTCATCTACTTCGGCTACGAGCGCCACTGGATGGGCCTCGGCCTGACCCCCGACATGATGACCACGGCGCCCCAGGCCGTCGAGGGGGTGGGACTCGTCTACAACGACGGATACAGCGCAACCGTCAAATATCTCACCGGGTACCTGGTCGAGAAGTCGCTCGCCGTCGACAACATCTTCGTGATCGCGATGCTCTTCGGCTTCTTCGCGGTGCCCGCCATCTACCAGCACCGGGTGCTGTTCTGGGGGATCGTGGGCGCCCTGGTCATGCGGGGGCTGATGATCGCGGTGGGGGCTCAGCTCATCCAGCGCTTCACCTGGATCATCTACGTGTTCGCGGTTTTCCTGATCCTGACCGGGATCAAGATGCTGCTGCTGAAGACGGACGAGACGGACCCGAACCGCAACATCATGGTCCTGCTGACCCGCCGCCTCTTCCCGGTGAGCGAGCGCTTCCACGGCCAGCACTTTTTCGTTCGCGCGGGGTCGCTCGCCTCCCACGAGGCGCCCACGCCCGGCGCTCCCGCGGAAGTGGACCGGATCGTGGACTCGGCGCGCCCTGGGACCTTGCTCGCCACGCCGCTGTTCCTCGCCCTGGTCATGGTCGAGTTCACGGACCTCATTTTCGCGGTGGACTCGATCCCGGCCATCTTCGCGATCACTGCCGACCCCTATCTGGTGTTCACGAGCAACGTGTTCGCGATCCTGGGAATGCGAAGCCTCTACTTTGCGCTCGCGGGGATGATCGACACGTTCCGGTACCTGAAGGTCGCGCTCGCGATCGTCCTGATGGTGGTGGGAATGAAGATGATGACCCACGTCTGGCTGAAGGATCTGTTGGGCCAACACTTCAACCTCTACCTCCTCGCCGTCGTCCTGTTCATACTCGCGGCCGGCGTCGCGGCCTCGCTGGTGGCCTCGCGGCGTGACCGCGCGGGCCCGGTCGGCCCGGCGAAGTGATGGTGGGCGTGCGCTGAGCGGCGACGTCTGGACACCGCCGCCGTGCAATCAGACGAAACGGCCTCAGACCCTGGGGGCTGCGTGCAGGCCCTCGATCTCCTTCCGAAGGGCACGGATCTCGCGGAGGATGATCTGGGTATGGGCCTCCTCCTCGCCCTTCAGCTCTTCCGCGACCTGGGTCTGCATCGCGTTCACCACCACCGCGATGAACAGGTTAAGGACCATGAACGTGGCCACCAGGAGGTAGATGACGAAGAAGATCCAGGCATACGGCGCCTGCACCATGACCAGGCGCGCGATGTCCGGCCAGCCCTCCACCGTCATCACCTGGAACAGCGTGAACAATGAGGCGCCGATGCTTCCGAACAAGTGGGGCGCAATCGTCCCGAACAGCTTGGTGGCGATCACCGCGGAGACGTAGAGGACGAGCCCCATGAGGCCGATGATCGACGCCATACCGGGAACAGCGGTTAATAAGGCTCCCACCACGCCGCGCATCGAGGGAACCATGGACACGAGCCGGAGGGCGCGCAACACGCGCAGGGCGCGCAGCACGCTGAATACACCGCTGGCCGGCAGCAGCGCGATGCCAACGATCACGAGGTCGAACACCCGCCACGGATCGTGGAAGAAGCGACTCCGGTAGACGAATATGCGCAAGAGCAGCTCGCACACGAACACGCTCAGGGCCACGCGGTCGAAGAAGTGGAGGGCGGGGCCATACGCCGCGTTCAACGCGGGCGAGGCTTCCATGCCCAGCGTCAAGGCGTTGGCCAGGACCAGGACGATGATCGCCACGTCGAAGCGCGGACTCTCCACGAGGATGCGCGAGCGGTCACGCAGATTGGAGGGCGTCGCAGGTGCCATCAGGCTCATTGGGTCGTTCTCCGAAGAAGGTGGCGGGGTGGTAGGGTATCCGACCTCGTACGCTAGAGGGTTGCGCGAGCGAGCCAGGCCGTTGAGGAGAGCGCGGCTACGACCCTCTCGCACGGCCGCCCCACCATCAAGGTGCGCACCCGTTCGACTTCTGCATGGGGCTCGTGCCCACTGGACATAGACCGCAGCTGGGCGTCACCTCCGCTTCCGGCCGGACGTTCAGCGTCGACGGCGTGAAGATCGCCCGTCACGATTTGCGGCGCGCGGGCTCCTCGGTGAACGCGGTACGGAATCGGGATACTTCGCGGGCAATTGATGAGGAACTTTCCGCAGCTTCGTCAGGTCATATCCCTGCTCGGTGACTTCGTCCAGCATCTTCTGGCAGTCGGCTTCGGGAATCTCCCTGCTCGATCGCGTTGAAGGCCTCTTTCTCGATGGAAGCCGGGATGGCGGCGATGACCTACCAGGGACCCATGAAACGGTCGAGTTCCACCTTCTCGACGGTCTTGAGCCGCGGCTGGTCGGCGGCGCCCGCCACGAGCGGGATCAGCCAGAGCGGGAGCGTCAGCGTTCTGATTTTCATAGCCTCTCACTTACGCTCTGGCGGAGACATGCAGATATGTTATGCGTCGATTCATTTGAATGTATTTGTCTATTCAAAGAAACCGGCCTAACTTCTGCAAGTGCCTTCCGAGCGGGCACCAAGAAAGCAGGCGGTAAATGAGAGCAGATGAGGATCCGATCGAGCCGCTCAGGCAAGCGATAGCGGACCTGGGAAAACGGGCGCGGGCCGCGGGTTCCGGCGTCGGCGGGAGCATCGGCCCAAAGGGCCTCCGCAACTACCTGATCGGGGGCTTGGTGGTGCTTTTCCTCTTCACCGGTTTCTACCAGGTAGCCGCGGACGAAGTCGCGGTGGTGCAACGGTTCGGAAAGTTCGCTCGAATCGCGGGGCCGGGACCCCATTTTCGCCTGCCCTTCGGGGTAGAGACGATCATTCGCGTGCCTGACAAGCGCCAGCTCAAGATGGAGTTCGGCTTTGAGACCGTGCGGGCCGGCGCCCAGTCCGAATTCCGGACCACCGAGGAGTCAAAGAAGGAATCGCTCATGCTCACCGGCGACCTTAACGTCGCGGTGGTCGAGTGGATCGTCCAGTACCGGATCAAGGATCCCTACAAGTACCTGTTCCATCTGCGCAATGTCTCGGGTACGTTCCGCGACATGACCGAATCGACCATGCGTGAGGTTGTGGGCGATCACAGTGTCGACGAGGTTCTCACCATCGGACGCGAGGCCATCGCCCTGCAGACCCGCGAGGAACTCCAGAAGTTATGCGACCTGTACGGCAATGGCATCGAGATCCAGCAGCTCGTCCTTCAAGACGTCAATCCCCCCGACGAAGTGAAGCCCGCCTTCAACGAGGTGAACCAGGCCATCCAGGAGAAGGAGCGCGCCATCAACGAGGCCCTCGCCGACTACAACTCGGCGGTTCCGCAGGCCAAGGGTCAGGCCGAGCAGCAGGTGCGCGCGGCCGAGGGCTATTCCCTGGAGCGGGTGAACGTGGCCGAGGGTGACGCGAAGCGATTTGAAGCGGTCTACGAGGAGTATCGCAAAGCGCCCCAGGTCACGCGTCGACGCCTCTACCTCGAGACTCTGGGTCGCGTGCTCGAACGCGCCGGGAACAAAGTGATCGTGGACCAGCAGGCCAGGGGGATCCTGCCGCTGCTCCAGATCGACAGCCTGACCAGCCTCAGCAAGGAGAAGAAATGAGCCCCCGCTTCATCAACAATCTCGTTCGCGTGGCCATCCTGGTCGTCCTCGCCGCTTCGAGCATGTACACGCTCGGCGAAACCGAGCAGGCCGTGCTCACCGTCTTCGGCAAGCCCGCGGGCGACGCGGTCAACACCCCGGGCCTGCATTTCAAGATCCCCTTCATCCAGGTGGTCAACCGTTTCGATAAACGCTGGATGGAGTTCGATGGCGACCCGAACCAGATCCCCACCCGCGACAAGAAATACCTGTGGATCGAAGCCTATGCGCGCTGGCGCATCTCCGATCCCCTCCGCTTCTACCAGGCGGTTCAGGATGAGCGAGGGGCCCAGAGCCGCCTTGACGACATCGTCGATGGTGAGACCCGGAACGCCGTCGCCTCGTTCGATGTGATCGAGCTGGTGCGTTCGTCCAACCGCGCGTTTGAAGTCACCGAGGAACTTGAAGCCGTCGAGGAAGGGACTGAGAAAGCGACCAAGGTGGAAACGGGTCGTTCGAAGATAGCCGCGGTCATACTGGCCAAGGCCGCGGCGATCACCCCGCAGTTCGGGGTCGAACTGGTGGATGTGCGCTTCAAGCGGATCAGCTACGTCGAGAGCGTGCAGGCGAAAGTCTTCGAGCGGATGATCTCCGAACGGAAACGGATTGCCGAGAAGAGCCGATCCGAGGGAGCCGGGCGGGCGGCGGAGATTCGAGGCCAGAAGGAACGTGACCTTCTCGCGGCATCGTCAGAGGGCTACAAGAAGGCCCAGCTCCTGAAGGGCGCCGCTGATGCCAAAGCCACGTCCATCTTCGCCCGGGCCTACGAGAAGGATGCCGACTTCTACGCCTTCTTGAAGTCGCTCGATACGCTCGAGAAGACCATCGACGCGAAGTCGGTCCTGGTGCTGTCCACCGAGTCGGAACTCCTGAAGTATCTGAAGGGCGCGGGCGGGAAGTAGGGGGCGTTTGAAATCGATGGTTCCGAAGAAGAACCAGCCGGCGTTGGCGATGGGCAGGACCTCGGCGATGGGAATGGCTCCTCGTGCGATGTGAGCGGACAGATCCTCACGCTCGACCCCGGAGAAGAAGCCGAACCGCCGTGTGGCGGAGCGACGACCAAGGGGGTGCGCCGGGACGGGACCCGGCGTTCCCCTTGACCTTCCCAAAGCAGAATTGCTCTACCGAAGGACTGCGGAGCGGGGGAATGCCCTGGCACCGTCGAACCTTGAGAGGCTTCGGATTCGGAATCAGGCAACACCGCTGGTCAATCACTCCGCTCCACCGGTTAGACCTCTACCCTTCTTTGTGGCCCAAAGGCAAGGGGAAGCCTGACTGCGGCCATGCTTCACTAACCGGCCGGGCGGGTATGACCCGCGCTCCCGCCAGCGCGGTGCGACGGGGTCGCTCCGGGTTCGGCGGAGGTATGCATATATATTATGCGTCGATTCATTTGAATGTATTTGTCTATTCAAAGAGACCGGCCTAACTTCTGAAAGTGCCTTCCGAGCGGGCGCCAAGAAAGCAGGCGGCAAATGAGCGCAAATGAGATTCGAGATCAGGGGTCATCGCTTCAAGGTGGCCGAGGTGATGAAGGGCAGCACGGGGTTGCGCCTCCGGTCCCGGCTCCGCCATCTGCCGCAGGTGGGGCCAGAGGGCGGGGCCGACGCTCGGTTGACGAGCATCAGTGGCGCGGCCCAGCAAAAGGAGAGCAATTCATGAAGATCCCGGTTCGCAGCCGAGGGTTCGGGTTGTCCGACGCTTTGCGCGCGCACGCGGAACGGCGGCTTAGCTTCGCGGTCGGTCGCTTCGGGTGGCCGTTACAGTCGGTGACGCTGCGCCTGGACGACGTGAACGGCCCGCGCGGCGGGGCGGACAAGCGATGCCAGATCGTCGCCCGCCTCGCTCTCGGCGGGGACGTCCGGGTAGAGGAGATGGATGACGATCTCTACGCGGCCATCTCGCGCGCGGCGGAGCGCCTGGACCGCGCGGTGGCGCGTGAGATGGAACGGCGGCGGACCATGGAGGCTTTCTCCGGGACGCACGAGGAGAGGGAGACATGGCAATGACGAACCGGATCAAGACCATCCTGCCCTTGGGCGCCGCTGGAAGCAAGGCCGAGGGGAGGCCGATGGCGAAACTCGGGATCTACGGCCACAACGTCGAGATCACCCCGGACCTCCATTCGTACGTCGAACGCCAGGTTTCGGCGTTGTGGCGCTTCGGGCGGCGCGTCCGTAGCATCACCGTTCGCCTCCACGCAGGCACCGGAGACGCGATGACGAGTTGCCACATCGCGCTCGAGCTCCATCCATCGGGAGGCCTGGACATCGGAGAAGCAGGCCCGAATCTCAGGCAGATCATCGACCGCGCCGGAGAGCGGGCTGGCCGCGCCCTCGGCCGAGAACTCGCGCGCCTGGACGCTCCCGCGCGGACGCCTGGCGTTGCGGGCATGCCGATGGAGTGAGGTAGAAGGGCCGGTTTACGACGGAGCAGATCATCGGGGTTCTGAAGGAGCGCGGGGTGAGCGGGACCTTCCGCTTCAGGAAGCGCCGGCCCATTCGATCGTCGCCCCTCACCACCTCCTTTGGCTTCGGCTGCGGGCGAGCGAACGGAGGCGTTTATGCGGCCCCGCCCTTCGCGATCCTGCTTGGAACCGCCAGGACCTCGGCCTGCCCCAAATGGGCGGGAACGCGCCACAAGACGAAGCCGCGCGGCGCGATCCGGGGAAACGGCGGCAGGGTGGCATCCCTGCTGATCGTAGACCCGGAGTCGGGCGAACGTTTCCTGATTGACGCGACGCGGGGATCCGTACGCGGGCCGTCGCCGAGGGTGGGTGTCCAGAGGCTGACTATTTGACCAGCTCCGTGGCCGGGAATTGCGCAAACCCCGCAGAGTCGTCGTGACCACCGGGCGGTAGGGAACCCTGGGCTGAACGCCCGGCCCCTGCCGTCAGCGGGTCACTCGGTCGATGCGAAGCTCATCGAAGGCGCTTCGCACCGTGCTCTTGGTGTCGTCAGTGTCGACCACAATTGCTACGGTGGTGAGCCTCCTCGGAGTTCGGCCGAACACGCGCACGAAGTCGGCGACAGGATCGCGCACCTCCTCGATCCAGGCGCCCCGAGAAGCGACGCCGGATCGAAGGACGATGGTGGCGACATTCCGAAGACGGGGATTCCGGAACTCGGAGCCAACGGGAACCGCCGCACCAAAAACGTAGGCCAGGGCGCTCGTACTCTTGTCGAGGTGCGGCGCGTCGAAGGCGATCAGAAGACGAGCGGCGAAGTCATCCCCTTCTCTTGAGCGCTCGTCGCGGATTCTTCCACGCGCGGCTTTGTCGACGGCCTCATCGACCCGCCAGCGCCATGACAGGCGTAGCCCAGGAGGGCCGGTCGGGGCATCGAGAGTTCGCCAGAGAGCGCCCGCACTCCGCTCGCTCGTTACCCGCAAAAAATCGCCCGGCGCGTCGCGATCCCACGTGTTGTCGGCGGTGAAACGTCGGAGTTTTTTCCGCATCCATCGAGTCTCCCAGCCGACGGAGAATTCCTCGTGGAGAAGTGGTTCGCCGGCCGGCTCCGCACCTGGCCGGGACCGAGGCTCGGTGAGCGCGGCCATCGTGTCGCCGCGGGTGATCAGGATTGCCAGGGAAACCGCGACTGCGACTGCGCAGGTTCGCGGTGCGGCGGTTCTCAAGACACCCAACATGGAGAGACAATACAGGTCGACGACACGTAGGACCGCCGCGCACGAATCGAGTGGTTCCGGCCTGATACACCCGGTTTGCGCCCCCGCCGGCAGATCCACGGGGGCCTCTCGCCCAGACGGGGGTCTCGCGGGCCGATAGAAACGGGCGAGGTCGATCACAAGCGACGCGTAAGCGTTCCTCCAGACCGGGGCCAGCCGCGCGGCCGCTGCGGCGGCGACCCCTTCCTCTTTCGCGGCGAGGGCCAGGAAGTCCTCCAGCGGCGGGGGGGCTTTGCCATTGCGTCACGGCTCTGGGCGGCCATCGCGACCACGAGAGTCAAAGCGCCCACACGCTTGACCCACCGGGGCCACGACAGCGACGAACGAGAGGCCGCCGCGACAAGGCGTGTCTTCACGCTCTTCATCGTTGTCGCTCGAAGGTTCTTACCAGATCATTCTGGGGACCTTGCTCCCGCATGTGGCAACTCGTGCAGACACTTCCGCGACTTGTGATGGGGAAGGCGACCGCGCCGTCTGGAAAATACTCAGCCCATTGCCACCCGCTTCCCGACAGGGCGCCATCGTCTTTTCTCATCACGGCATAAAGGGTTGGTGCGGCGCCGAAGCTGGGCCCGATCGCCTTGAAGATCACAGAACCGTTTGGAAACCTTGATCCCGACGGGAGACGCCCGTTTTGCAGAGCGGCGAAAGCAATGGAATTCAAGCTGACCCGGATCACGGGACGATGGGCTTCGGACCCGTTCAGCCGCCCCATGGCGAATTCGTCGGCGTTCGGAAAGAGCCGGTAGGAGCCAAACGGGTCGTCCCGGGTCACGAGTTGAAAGAGCGAAGCGTCGTCGCGAATCACCGCAGGGACGGGCGTGGCGGTTGGCGCCGGCGTGGGTGTCAACTGCGGGTAGCCGTGGCCTGGGTGGCCGGGCCGGTTGGGCTCGTGCCTCCGCTCCCGCCGCATCCGGGCAAAAGGGCGCAAACGAGCGCAAGGCTTGAGGAAACTGCTCGCTGAATCACCGTGCGTCCCATGAATCCACCTCCAGCGGGCCGGACGCAAGACGCGTTCGGTCAATATGGGATGCCGGCAAGCCGAAGGTGGTTCCCAACTGCTTGAATTGAAGCGGTCGCCTTGTGCGAGGGATCACAGTCATTCGGCTGGAGGACGGGCCTCGCCGGGGTGCCTTTGCGCTCTGGCGCGCAAACCTCTGAGCGTGAGTGAAACGAGCGCGGTTTGCCAGTCGATTCGCATGACCGCGGGCGGCCGTGGCGGACCCTTCGGCCTGATGGCGAGTTTTGGCAACTCATCCGGCCCGCCCCCTCCATTCGCACCCGGTGTTCTGGCGCAGAAGGGTTCGCTCTACGTCACCCGGCAGACCCTGTTCGCGCACATCGCCACCCGCGAGGCGGCGCAGGAGATGGGGCCGGCTGGGACGAGGCCGAGGCCCCGCAGCTGCCGAGCGGTTATTCAACGATGCTGATGGGTCCCGTCAGCTGAACGGCTCCGCCCCTCTGATGTCGCCACCGCTCTCCGGCTCGCCGCGCACCTGGTCCCGAAAAAGGCCGCGGGCACGGCGGCGGGCTTCACCGGGTTCTTTGGCTAAGTGTTCGGGTCGGCGCTCTCCGGCACCGGCGTCGGTTGGGTAGCCGGTCACTCGGGCTGGAGCGGGGTCTTCTCCACCCCGGTGGCGGGCTGCCTGCTGACCAGCCTCTTCAGCACCTTCACGCTGGGTCAGCAGGCGACGAGCGGAGAGCGGAGACCGCAGGCCTGAGCCGGGGAGAGAGGCACGCGTTCCGGGTCCCCCAGGCCGCGACGCGCGGATCCATGATCCGGAACCACAGGGGAGGCACGAGCGCCACCATCAGCATCGTTGAATAACCGCTCGGCAGCTGCGGGGCCTCGGCCTCGTCCCAGTGACGCAGCATTTCGTAGGGCCGGCTCGCCAGGAAGTGGTGATCAGAGTGGCGGGCGAGGGTGAAGAGGGAGGGATTCGAGACGAGATGACTCGAGTTCCAGGAGTGCTCGGGTCCGACGCGCTCGTGGTGGCCGGGTGCGATTTCGCGCCGGGTCAGCCCGTAGTGTTCGATGTAGTTGACGATCTCCAGCAGGACTACGGCCACCAAGGCCTGGGCGAAGAACAGCAGCGCGCCGCGGCCCCCGAAGACGGCCCACACACCTCCGTACGCGGCCGCGGTCAGCAACGGCATGCGCAGCCGGCGGTCGCGCAGTGTCCAGGCCGGAGTGCTCGTGTGCTCGACTCGCTGGCCCTCGAGCCGCCAGGCCGAGACCGCACCCCCCATGATCGAGCGGGCCACGAAGGCGAACGCGTTCTCGCCAAGACGGGAGGTCGCGGGATCGCGGCGGGTCGCCACGTGACGGTGGTGGCCGAGGACATGCTCGACGCAGAAGTGCGCGTACGTCACCGAGGTCATGAGCAGCTCGGCGAGCGCGCGATCGACGCGGCCGCGACGGTGCATCAGTTCGTGCGCGACCACGATGCCTCCCGAGCCGTTCACGACCCCGAGCGAGAGGGCCAGTCCGATGGTCTCGAGCAACGGCGCGTCGCGGGCGGCGGCCCGCTCCAGAACGATGGCGATCGCCGTGAGCTGGGTCGGAGCCCAGAGCCAGAGCGGGATATCCCAGATCCACCGCGGGCCGCGCGATATCCCGACCGGGTTCCTCTCGTTCCCGCCGACACGGTCGTCGAGCACAGGGAGTAAGCCAAAGACGAGGACGACCGGAAGAAGAGTCCACCCGCCGCCCAGATGCGCTCCCAGGAACAGAAGTGCGGGCCCAAGGTACCCGAGGAAGTAAGGGAGGACGCTCATGCCCGGGCCTCCCGCGCAGCGTGACCGCGAGAGACCCTTGAGTGCCTGGTCTCCTTCAGGAAGAGGGCTCGGGCCACGGTCCAGCCGCGGTCGGAAGGGCCCCAGAGCGACGCGCGAAGGTCGCCCGAGGCGGCACGAATCAGAAGCGCCCCGGCGGTGTCGAGAAGGGCCGCGCGCACGGGCAGGCGTGGCCGGATCCGCTCGCGCCCCTCTCGACGCACAAAGCCCTCCACCCGGACGAGGAGGGGAACGACCTGTTCGAGCAGGATCGCCCGACCCGGACCGGCCTCCCCAATCAGTTCGCGAAGGATGATACGAGCGAGCGCGGGGCGCGCGTCGACGAACTTCGCGAACGCCCGAACCAGGCGCTCCAGCCGCCGCTCGAACCGGCCCGGCTCGAGGGTCGGCCCCGTAAGCGCCGCCCCGAGGGCCGCGAAGCTGCGGCCGACGATCGAAGAGTAGAGGGCTTCCTTCGACCCGAAGTGATGGAGCAGCGACGCCCGTTGGATTCCCGCTTCGGCCGCGATGTCCTCGAGGCGCGCGGCCTGATAGCCGGCGCGGGCGAATTCGCGCTCGGCGGCTATGAGCAGCCTTTCGGGAGTGGCGGGACGGCTGGGGTCGGCTGCGGGGCGCGGCATGGAAGGCACATTATCAACTCAGGAGTTGATTAGGTAAAGCCGGGACTCAAGACGGTGGCCTCGTACAAGCTCGAATGTGACAACGGCCATGTTCGCGGTTGTACGGCCCTCGCCTCGGCGTACCAAGACGGTTTGGGTGTCACCGCGGACGTACCCCGCGCGTTGTCGCTTTTTCAGAAAGCCTGTGCCGACAAGGATGACTGGGCCTGCGGGCGGCTTGGAAGCCTGTACGAGAAGAGCGGGCGCCCGATACAGGACCAGGCGAAGGCCGCGGAGATCTATACGAGACTTTGCGACGCGAAGGACGCCTGGGCCTGCAGTCGCCTCGGCCTCATGCTGGCCGATGGTCGCGGTGCCACTCGCGACGACAAGGCGGCAGTCGTGGTTGACGAAAAGGCGTGCAGTCTCGGGTCGGCCGCCGGATGCAACAACCTCGGATCCTTGTACGATGACGGCCGCGGCGTTCCAAAGGACAAAACCCGGGCTCGCGCGTTGTACAAGCAGGCCTGCGAGGGCGGAAGTCAGGAAGCGTGCCAGAACCTGAGGGCTCTCCAATGAGATCGCGCCTACTTGCCGCCGATGATGGCTGGGGCGAGAACCAACGGCCCCGGACACTGGATGGTGGTCTCGAAAGCGATGCCGGCGCGTCTATCAGCCTTCCTCTGCCGGACGCCGACCTGGGCACACACATGAGCCGCGAGCTGCCGCGCTACCGGGAGCTGGAGGTCGAGGCGAAGGGGGCGGATCCGATCCGCTTCCTGGTTCCCGTCTACGCGCCGTGAACCAGCGCCCGCCAGGGAGCGCGATCCGCGTAACGCTATCGGCGGCGCGCTTCCACGCCGAAGATGGCGTAGACGAGGAGTGGATGTGAAATCAAGGAATCTATGGATCAGCTTGATGGTTCTATTTGCCATTACGCTCGCGGTAGCTCCGGCTCTGGCTGAGGACTTGCCGAAGATTGACGTCAACATTTCGACAAGCGACGGTGGCGGGGATTGGTACAAGAACCCAGTCGTCATCGGCGGCGGGGTCGCCCTGTTCTTCTTGCTTGTCCTCTTGGCGACCCGCGGAGGGGGCACCACCGCAGTCAAGTCCTAAGGTCGCCGGAGCTGCAGCAGTAGAAGTTCTTCCAGGGGGTCAAGGCCTTCAGACGTCCGAGGCAGAGCCCGCCACGTGCAGGACTATGGGCTTGCGCAGGTTCGGAAGGTGGTACTGCTCCACGATGTCGAATAAGCCTGTCCTCGACTTCCTTCGTCTTTGGGCGATCGGCCCGCTGGTCGCGGTCGCGCAGCTCGCGGAAGTAGTCGTAGTTGGCGGTGGTGGCAAGCTCAAGCATCTGAGCGCCCGGGGGGCATGTTCCCGGTTGGTCCGTGTGCAGCGACGGCGTCGCCATGAAGACCCAGGGACGGCTCCAATCCTGGCGCATTTCCTGAGCCCGGGTTGCGTTCATGTCCCACTGCTCCAAATGCCAGGTGTTACGCCGGCCGAGGTCGTGTTCACGCAGGTCGATTCCCTTCAGACCGAGGTAGGCGGTGAGGGCGGTCTGTGAGTATTCATAGGTCAGGGGCTTGTGCTGCGCCCGGGGAAAATTCCCAAGGCCGATTCGACGCCCGAGGGCGACGAGGTGGTGCGCCTCGAAGACCGCTACGGGAGAGCCGGAACCAGCAAGCCGTAGCGCCCGAGCCCGGCCCTGATCCCGAGCACTGCGCCATGGGCACAGATCGACTGTTGCAAATTGATCGTTGGGCGCTCAAAATACAACAATGATCTCCAGGCCTGAGACCGCGGCGGATGTTCGACGCGCTCTATCGCGCAGCCCCATTTGCGCCCTCCTGGGTCCGAGGCAATGCGGAAAAACCACGCTGGCGCACAGCCTGCAAAGCGACGGCAAGCCTTCCCATTTTTTCGATCTGGAGAAGCCGGGCGACCTGGCCAGGCTCGCCAACCCCGAAAGCGCTCTCTCGCCTCTGCGCGGTCTGGTGATTCTTGACGAAATTCAAAGGCAACCCGAGCTGCTGCCTGTTCTTCGAGTCCTGGCCGATCGAAAACCGCGCCGGGCGCGTTTCCTTATTCTGGGAAGTGCCGCGCCGGAACTGACTCGCGGAGCGTCCGAATCGCTCGCCGGACGAATCGAGTTCGTCGAGATGTCCGGCTTTCTCATGGACGAGATCGGCCACGATCGAATCGACCGCCTTTGGATTCGCGGCGGATTCCCGAAGTCGTTTCTGGCCACAAGCGAAGCGGCGAGCCTGGCCTGGAGAGAGAACTTCATCCGGACATTCATTGAAAGAGATGTGCCGCAACTCGGCGTGACCATCGCGGCGCCCGCGCTGCGACGGTTCTGGACCATGATGGCTTACTACCACGGCGCCATCTGGAATGGATCCGAAATCGGAGGATCGCTGGGGGTCGCGCACACCACGGTCACCCGCTACCTGGATCTCTTGAGTCAGGCATTCGTCATGAGGCGCCTGTTGCCATGGGGCGAAAACACCGGCAAGCGGGTGGTCAAATCACCCAAGGTCTACATTCGCGACAGCGGCCTTCTGCACGCTCTGCTTGGCCTGCCCAACCAGAACGTGATCAGCGCACATCCAAAGCTGGGCGCTTCCTGGGAAGGATTTGTGATCGAACAGATCGTGGCCTGGGCGGGCGAGCGCAACTCTTATTTTTGGGCTACCCAGCGCGGGGCGGAACTGGATCTCCTTGTCCTCGCCCACGGTCGGCGTTTCGGCTTCGAGATCAAACGCAACGAACGCCCGTCCGTCACCCGATCGATGCGCATCGCTCTGGCTGACTTGAACCTTGAACAACTCTTTCTCATCTATCCCGGTCCGGACCGCTTTCCGATGGATGACCGCATCGAATGCCTCGGCGTGTCGCACCTCGACACTGCGCGTCGGATTGTCCTCAGGAAGGCGGCCAGCCAGCCGCTACGTCTCGATTGAGCGTTAGATCAGATCCAGGATCTGAAGCCGGGGAGCACGATCGCCGCGGATCGCGGGTAGGAAACCCGGGCCTTCGTGGCGCTCGCTCGCGACGCTGGCGAGACCCCGCACGTGGCTCAGGTCACGCACCGGCGATCTGGCGATCGACGGTCGGACCACTCGTCACCCGGGATACGAGGTCTCGATGATTCGCCGCCGCATCATCGAACCCTGCTTCGGCTGGATCAAGACGGCGGGCAATCTCAGACGGACTCGATTCCGCGGTGTCCTAAGAACCAACCTGGCCACGAACATTGCCGCCGCAGCGCACAACCTCATCCGCATGCGCGTTTGATGACGCCGATGGCAACGGCATAGCGATCGCGCCATGGAGGACACCTACGCGGCTCGGTTCGCCGCGATTCGCCAACCGCCGCACGCGCTAGATTCCGGCTTTCGCCGGAATGACGGAACGGCAAACGCTCCACACAGGACCTCTTCGCGTCAGCGGACGGCGTTCTTCAGCGCCCTGCTCCAGCAGTCCGTGGTGAAAGTCGATCGCGAACGAAAGCGAGAGATTTTTCGTCAGATCAACGCGTCAGGCCGCAGGAATACCGGGAGTATTTCAAGGTTTGGCAACGCAGAGCTCTGTGGAAAAGATCCGCTTTCGGCGCGGAGGGACTTTCACCACGGGCTGCTCGCGTGCCCATGGTCATCCGGTTCTGCACGTAGGCGTCCCACCGGTTTGAAGGTCTATCGTGACCGTCGCGCACTATCCTCCCGGCACGTCCACATTGAACCCGATCGAGCACCGCCTGTTCAGCGAGGTCTCCAAGAACTGGGCGGGACGACCGTCACCAAGACCGGTCTCGAAGTACGCGAAAGATCCATCTTTGACTCCCGGATGTTTTTGTATATACAATTACGTCCGTGCTTATCACCTATGACGCGGCCAAGGGTGCGAAGACGATGGCGGAACGTGGTCTCGACTTCGAGGACGCCGCGATCATCTTCGACGGGGTGACACTGGTGGTTGAAGACATCCGTAAGGAGTACGTTGAGAAGCAGTTCCTGTGCTTCGGCATCCTGGACGGTGAAATGGTGATGGTCGTTTTCACCCTCGCGGCAGGGGACGCCGCATCATTAGTATGAGGAAAGCCAATGCCAGAGAGAAGCGGAAAGTCGGCCCGAAGATTGGGTTCTAAGATGGCGCGGGTGAGAGCCCACGTGATCCAGCCGCACGAGTACGACGACGCCCCGGAACTCACCGACGAGAGGCTCTCGCGGGCGGTCGTGCAGAAGGGCGGGCGCCCCCACTCGCCGGACCCTCGAAAGGCGATCTCCATCCGCCTGCCCTCGGGCGTGCTGGAAAAGTGGAGGGCGACCGGACCCGGCTGGCAGACACGAATGGCCGCCCTGATCAGCCGTAGGAGTCCGAAGGCCGCGTAGAAGCCCGTAGTGGAAGTCAGCCGGGATTCGAGCGAAGCCTCCCCTCGGGGGACGACCGCTGCATCCCCGCTTGGTAGGACAACGCGGCCCGACCGAATGGCCGAGGGCGTCATGACCGATGCTGGCGGAATCGCATCGTCTCTCCCGCGTCCAGATGCGCGGCATTGCCGGCATATTGAGACATCGGCGGTCGGTAAGCCACCGGCGATCAATTAGCGGTCACGACTGGAGTAGATTCCGGGAACCAGGCCTCGTGGCCGATTGTCTAGCTCGGTTTGACGGGTATGGCGGGGGTACCCTCAGGATCGGTTCGCTCTTTCCACGAAACGATCACATCGGAAGTATAGGAGTAACAGCATGTCGCCCCTTTACCGGCCCATAAACCCGACGGCGCTGTCGATGACGGCCGCGGTTCTCGAGGTGCTCCTCGGAATCGGCGCCTTGGGTGGCGGGCTGGCGCTCATGCTCGGCCCACACGGCGAGATCCTGCCGCTCCCAATGTCACTACTCAACGGTTCTCTGTTTGCCAGCTAATTCGCGCCCGGCCTCATTCTCTTTTTTGTCCTCGGCTGCGGTCCGCTAGCTAGGCGCCTTCATTTCGAACCACGATGGACACGTTCTTGGTCGCGGCGGCCCGGTTGAGATGATGGACGTAGAAGCCCGCCGATCCTCCGAGAGCCAGCAAGCCCCCTCCCCGCGTGGCAGAGGCGCCGAGGGTTCCAAACAGCACACCATTGCCGGTGAATACCTCCGGGTTGTTACTGGTCACGACCGGACCGCCCGTTTCGCCGCCGGGCCGCGCCCGCAACGCCGCTCGTGGCGGGAGACTGGCTGCATCCACGAGGCCCTCCTCCCACTCGGCGGCCTGGAGGTTCACCGGGACAGAGATCGTGGGAGAGGCCGAGGGGGCGGGGGTGACTGACGAAGCCGGTGGGGCGAGCGGAGGCCGCACCTCCCCCGGCCGCAGGCGGCCAGCCCGGCGGGCGCGGCCAGGAGGAGGAACCAAGGGCGCGTCAGGGCTACCGTCTCAGGCCTGCGCCGTCGCCGTTGCGATAGTGCGCCAGAAGTCCGGCGACCCAGGCGCGGACCCCGTCCTTGAGGGCGAAGATCGTGTCGCCCGGGCAATCGGTGGCGCGGACTTCACGATGACCGTAGATGTTGGTGCGCACGCTTCCAAACGCTTCGTACAGCGAGGAGTCGAGAGGATCGGCTCCTCGCAAGTCGGCCATCCAGGCGAGCGTGCGCGCGAGGGAGTCCATCATCGCCGCGGAAGGAACCTGGTTGTAGGGCGGGTGGAAGTAGCCCATCAGTGACACACTCATCGAGCCGCGGTTGAAACCGTCGTGCGCCCCCCACAGGTCGGTGGCGTCGTCGTCGTCCTCACGTGCCTGAAAGACCTCGCCGGTTCCGCATACGAGGTAGGAGTAACCGACATCATTCCAGCCGCGGGAGTCCTGGTGGAAGACCTGAATGGCGCGGACCTGGGCTGCGCACTGGTCGGTGGTGGAGGCGAGGCCGTCGCCAAGGCCCGCGGTGTGATGGATGGCGAAATGCTTCGCGAGCGTGTAGCTGTACGGATACTTCGGAGGCCGTGCTCCCCAGTCCGCGCGCGATACGAGGGCCGGTTTCAGCGGGTGAAGGCCCGGCTCGTCGACCGCGGCACGCGATCGCGACGGGCGTTTCGGGGGGGCGCCGGCGTCGATGAAATGAAACGCGACCCGGTCTGGCGGATTGCGCGCGCCCGTGAACTCGAAGGCGAGGAATCGCGCCGGTCCGCCTGGCGCCTGCGGGAAGAAGAGAACACTCACGCGGTCGAGGGCAAAAGGATGCGCCTGTCCGCGCTCGTTGAGTGGCGGATTGGGGTCGTCATCCGGCACAACCGCCGGGCGCGACCACAAAACGCCATCGCGACTGACGCGCACGGACAACGCGCCGTCGCTTCCGGCGTTGGCGAGGGCGGCGACCGCAGTGAAGGGGAAAGGCGCCTCCACGATGCTGAGGCCGGTTGTGGACGCGTCGAACGCCTTGGTGCGAGCCGCCATCGTCCGCGCCCGTGCGAGATCGGTGCGATCAAGGACCACGTGGATCGAGCGCACTTCGGCAGAACCCGGCGCGGCGGCGAGGCAAAAGAGGGCCGCGGCCAATGCTGGCCGGACGGCGGAACGCGGAGCCCACGAACTCACGAGGTGAAGATTAGCCTGAGCGTAGAGGATCCACCCAACTCCGGTTTCTTCCAATAGTCACGGACGAAGTCCGTGGACCGACTCGCGATGACGGATCGGGGGTTCCTCCCCCGTGTCACGGCCCTGGGTCCGTGGACCGACTCGCAAATGGTCGCGGGTGCCCGAGCACGGCGCGTCGCGGGTGCCCAAGCACGGCGCGTCGCGGGCGCCCAAGCACGGCGCGTCGCGGGTGCCCAAGCACGGCGCGTCGCGGGCGCCCAAGCACGGCGCGTCGCGGGTGCCCGAGCACGGCGCGTCGCGGGTGCCCGAGCGTAGGGGCACGCTGCGCGTGCCCACCGCGACTGTCCCTCCGGGAACTGCTTCGCCCTCCCAACCGTCATCGCGAGCGAGACCGTCGTTTTTGCGGGGAGCGAAGCGATCCTCGGCTCGAACCACCATCCTCCGTCCCGAGGATCGCTTCGTCGGCCTCTCTTCGACGGCCTCCTCGCGATGACGGATCGGGGGTTCCTCCCCGGCGTCACGGCCCTGGGTCCGTGCACCGACTCGCAAATGACGGAGGAGGCGGAAACGGGAGTCCGCGCCACGACGACGTGGGGTTTCTCTCAACGGCCTCGGGAGGTTAGAGCCTTCGTCAGTTGAGAGTCGCAGCGATCATCCCGGCGCGTCGGTACGTTGCTCCGCCTCGGCCAGCAACGTGCCGATCTCCGCTCCAAGGAGGAGGTCGTCGTGGACACCAAACACCTGTCGGCGCAACCGGCCGTGCGCGTCAAACAGGAGCGTGGTCGGCGTGCCCTGCATCGCGTACGCGCGCATGGTGCGGGGCAGAGGGTCCCCATCCGGCCCCGGAGCGTCGATGCCGACGGGGAACCGCACGCGGTACTCGTGCACGAACGCGCGCAGGGACTCGAGCCCCATTGCCGCGTGGTGCTCAAAAACGGTATGCAGGCCGACGACCGTGACAGGTGCAGTCTTGAAGAGCTCGGCGACGCGTTGGGCCTGTGGCAGGGCGTGCGCCACGCAACCGGGGCAGAGCATCTGGAAGGCGTGCAGCACCACCACCCGCCCCCGAAGGTGCTCGAGTTGGAGTGGCTCGGGTGTGTTGAGCCACGTCGTCGTTTGCCATTCGGGGGAGGGTCTTTGGTCCATCAGAAGTCGCCGTCCTTCACATACGGGCGGCTCCACAGCGTCATCTGCAGAAGGCAGGACTTGACCCACGCGGCGTACATCTTCTCGACATCGTCGGCTGAGTGTCCCTTCTTCGCGAGGAACGGCTTGAGCGTGAACGTCACTGGAAATATGAGCAGGAACAGGTCGCGGAAGGGCACGATGGCGGTCGAGGCCGCGCCGTCGGTGCTGTTCTTCTTCGCGCGGTGGTGGCGGAGGCCGATCTCGTACTGGTAGTCGAGCCACTTCTGCTCGTACTCGGCTCGGGCCGTGTCGAGGATCCACTGGCCGAAGCGCTTGCGGACTGCGCCGAGGTAGTCGCCCAGGGGTTTGCCGTCGCTCTTGCCGGTGAAAGAGGCGAGCAGGTGCGGAGTCGAACCGACGAAGCCGTACCAAACATCCAGGATGGCCTCGACTTGATCCTTTACGACATCGTGGGAGAGCCGGAGATACTTGACGTCGTCGTCGCCGAACAGGGCGCTTTTCTTCATCATCTCGAATTCGTCGAGCGTCACGGGGGAGCGCGCAACCGCGCCCGTTCCGTACGTGTATCCGGGGATGGTGATCGTTTCATTCATTGGGCTTGGCTTCTTTCGTATAGTGGGATTCGGGCGCTGGTCCGCGCTCCGTCAGCAACGACCATACGTGCGATGCCGGCGCGTGTCAGGAAGGCACTTTTCGGTAACGTAGGCACGAGATGGTTCAGAACGACCCCAGCGTTCGTAAGCAACCCGAGGCGGTGGCCGCGACCGCTGCTCCCGTCGCCGCGATGGTCGAGAGCATTGTCGGGTGCAAGTGGTCGGTCCGTATCCTTCAGCTGTTGAGCGCCGAAGACCACCGCCGTCCGAGCGCGCTCCTTCGGGCTTGCCCAGGGCTATCCACGAAGGTGATGAACGAGCGGCTCCGCAAGATGACCGGGTTCGGCATTGTGCAGCGCACGGTGTTCGGCGAGAAGCCCCCCGTTGAGGTGGAGTATCGCCTCACCGCGTTAGGATTCCGCTTCGTCGGGATTCTCGAGGAAGTGCGCCGAGTTCAAGAGGCCGTGAACCAAGGGGCGGTTTCAGAAGCCGATGAGACCCTGAAGAAGGGGACGCGCGGCGATCGCCCGACAATCCGATGAAGCTGACGGCCGCTTTCCGCCACCGCTGAGGTAGCGGGTGATGCTCAGCGGGTTCTTCACCACGGCGAGGAGCTTCATCCTCCCCTGGTAACTGGGGCAAGCTAGGAGGTCACTTCGAAGAACTCGTTCGAGCGAAGGCTGCCGATATAGTTCAGAAGTGGATCGACTTCTTTGTCTTGAACAAGACCATCAGTCCGGAACGAATCACTACGAGGCTCCGATGATTGACCGAACGATCAACGTAACTGATGCCACTCGTGGGGGCGACTTCACGCTCCGCATCTTGTTCGATGACGGCATTGTTCAGACCATTGATTTTGGGCCGTTTCTCCGTCATTCGCATCATCCCGCGGTGCGCGTCTTTCTTTCTCCGCCGAGGTTTCAGTCGTTCCGCATCGAGTATGGAGATCTTGTCTGTCTTCACCAAGGCGAGCAGCCGCATCCGCCGCTGGCAAGCGGGGCAGACGAATTGCACACTCATTCGGTGGTCTTCGAGGACAAGGACCGGATCGTGGTCTACAACTCCGGCACCGCGGGCCTTTGCAAGGAATAGGAACCCGCGGGCTGCATCGGCAACGTGCCGTCAAGGCCGATCACGGCCGCATTTGGCTGCCTAGAACCGGAAGCGCACACCAAAGGTCGGCAGGAACGGAATGGTGCCGCCCGGAGTTTCCTCGATCGTCGGGCGATCTGCTCCCGCGACCGGTCGCAGTTCTGCCTCGTACCGGCCCACATTCTTGCGATTGGTTGCGTTGATCACTAGGCCCGCATTATTCATGAGAGTCGGTGGTTGTGCAGGAGATCGCTGTTTTGGGCCGGATAGTAGAAGTCGGCGATGTTCCCGGGCCGAGACGAGGCGACGGAGCCACC